>Ga0210409_10000180_pt1 | contig 132358 bp, 94 predicted proteins | sample IncBWH17MmetaG_FD_161649 | JGI IMG/M metagenome (GOLD analysis project Ga0210409, IMG submission 161649) | Forest soil microbial communities from Barre Woods Harvard Forest LTER site, Petersham, Massachusetts, United States - Inc-BW-H-17-M | ecosystem: Environmental > Terrestrial > Soil >...
ATTGAAGGGGGAAAACGAAGCCGCGTTCTGCGCCTCGAAGACGGCCCCGGGCCGATTGGTGATGAGGCCACTGCTAAGAAAAAAAGTACCGCCGCCGGTCCAGAGGGTCGTGCCGCCATTTTCCAGCGTGCGGCTTAGAACGACGCCACCGGGACTGGCCACGTTCAGTGTCGCTCCCGGAGCGATGACTGTCCGTCCGCTACCGGTCATCGTCCCGGTGGTCCAATTCATGAGGCGGTTGATCGTGACTGCACTGCTGCCGTCCAAGTCGCCGGCATTGTTGACGTAATCCAGATTCGAGACCGACAGGTCGGTGTTGGCCAGCAGGGCGCCGCCGTTGAGCCGGTAAAGCCCGCCGCCATTAAGTTGCGCTCCCGGAATGAGGGTGAGCATGCCGCTGGTCAGTTCCACCAGGGCGGTGGGCGGCGCATTGATGGGGCCGCCTGAAAGGGCACCGATCACGGCGAAGCGATTGGTTGTGCCCGGAGCGAGCATCAGCGTTCCCGTGTTGGTGAGATATCGGCTCCACGTCAGCGTGCCGGCTTCGAGATCGACGGTGCCGTAATTGTTGAAGTTAATAGCGACCAGGTTAGTGCCAGGATCAGTCATCTTATGGAAAACCCCCGCATTGTCGAACTCGTAAGGGGCATTGAAGCTGCTGAACGAGCCCGCGCCCCGCTGCAGGAAGAGAGCGCCGGCCCGATTGGTAAGAACGCCGCTGCTGAAGTTAATGGTCCCGCCGCCCGTCCACAGGATGGTCCCGCCGTTGTCCAATATGCGGCTAAGCGATACCCCGCTTGCGTTAGCCAGGTTCAAGGTTGCGCCCGGTGGAATGACGGTTCGTCCGCTGCCGGTCATATTGCCTTTGGTCCAGTTCATCACATCGTCCACCGTCACGGTGCCGCTGCCATCCAGCGCGCTCCCGGGGCCGACCAGGTCAAGGTTCGAGACGGATTGGTCGGTGTTGGCCACCAACGAGGCGCCGTTGCCGTTAATGCGGTAAAGACCGCTTCCATTGAGTTGGCCGCCTGCGTTGACAAAGGTGCCGCCGGTCCATTCCACTAACGCTGTGGCGGGTACGGTAAAAGCGCCGCTGGACAGGCCACCTGCGGACAGTCGGTTGGTCGTGCCGGGGGCCAAGAACACCGTTCCAGTGTTGGTCAAAACGTGGTTACACCAGAACGTGCCGGCTTCAATATCCAGCGTGCCGTAATTGTTCAGGTTGATGTAAACCGTATTTGTGCCGGGGCTGACTGACTTGCGCAATGTTCCCGCATTATCAAAGCGGTAATCCCCGAAGGTGTTGGCAAACGAGCCGCTGCCCTGCTGCTCGAAGAGCGCCCCGGGCCGGTTGGTGATAACCCCGCCACCCCCGACGATGTTGCCACCGCCGGTCCAAAGAATCGTACCGCCGTTCTCCAACGTGCGGCTGATAGAGGCAGTGCCTTGGTTGCTAATCGTCAGCGAGGCGGTGGTGTCAATGATGGTCGTCCCGCTGCCGCTCATCTGGCCCCCCGCCCAGAATGACGGGCCGTGAACGAGGAGGGTGCCGCTGCCAGAGAGGTTTTGCGAGCCGGTAGCATCGCCGAGGAACAGACCTAGACATTCGGTGGGATTCGTGACCGTGACGGTGATGTTGACCAGGGTGATGTGCGCGTTATCCGTCGCAAGCGGGACCAGGGCGGTGTTGGTAAAGTTGGAGTCCCGCCAGTTGGCGGGGACGCTCCAATCGCCGCCGCTGCCATTGGCCCAAAAGAAATCTATGGGTGTAAACCGCGCGAGCACGGTTTTGTTGGTATTCATGCTGAAAGTGACCGAATTGCTCTGCGAAACGACGTCGCCGGTCCAGGCATGAAATGTCCCTGGCGCCATCGCCGTAGCCGTCAAAGTCACCACGTCGCCATTGCTGTAGCTGCTCTGGTTGGGCGTTACTTGAACCAGTCCTCCGTCGCTGAACAGGGCCAGCCGGTAACGCGCCGAGGCGCTATTGGTTGGGTTGGTACCGTCGAGAAATTCCTGCAGGTTCGATACCCCGTCGCCATCGTAATCGCCCGTAGCCAGGTTGGTCATATTGCCGAAGTAGTACAACTGCCACCAATCGGGCATGCCGCAGCCGCGGCTATCAATCCAGAGCGGGGCGGGGCTGCTGGTAACTGAGCCAGAGCCGTTGGTCAACACGACGGAATAGTAGCCCTGGTTGTTGGAGGTAATGTTACTGAGGAGCAGAGCATCGCCGGTCGCGCCAGGGAGATTGGTTCCATTGAAAAGCCATTGATACGATAGCCCCGAGGAGTCGAGCGCCACGACAAAAAAGGAGGCCAGTTCGCCCGACTGGACGACTTGCATTTGCGGCTGGCCGACAATTTGCGGGAGAGAGGAGAACTCGTTCGTCTCGGCAATGAAGTTGCCGCTCGGATCGAAAGCGAACTGCCAGTTCTGGGCGGAGGCTGCGCTGCAGGCCAACAACGTCAATGCGAATGCCTTGAGCGCGGAAGTGGTGGTAGGCACCGCCGATCGCTTCCATTTTCTCTGGAGGGACAGTAGCGAAGAGAGGGAAAACGCGTTAGCTTTCACTAGTACCCCCCAACCAATGGGGTATCAAGGCGGTAGCGGAGCGGCGGTGTTGGGCCCGACGGAGGGCAGGGCGTGTCATGCTTGCAGGGCCGGTGGAGACAGTCCGAGTAAACCAGAGCGGCGAGCACTAACCCGTGAAACGCGCAATATTCTTCAGCTTCTCTCTCATACAAGCTGCATAAAACTTCCGCCACCTCCGGGACCTCCTGCTGTGACTCTTTCTCACACTTCCGTTTCGCCCGGAACTGTTGCTCCTTGCAATCCTGCCACAGCTGCCATAGTAGATATCGCTCATTTTCGCAGCAGAGCCCTGAAGGATCAGCAGTGCTGATGGGCTCGTTGCCGGCGTAGGTGTACAGGTTATACCCCTGATGCACTTCAGCATTGGGGAACGGATCCCGCGAAAGCCACCGGCCAAGTTCGGGATCGTAGGCTCGGAACCGGGCCAGGCACAGGCCGGCCTCGCTGGCCCAGAACAGGCCGGCGAAGCCGAAATCACTGTCCAGGTCGCCGGACACTCGGGTGCGGCGGCCAAACGGATCATAGGAATAACGCGCGCGAACATTGCCAGTGCTGTCAGTCAGTTCGCGAATCGAGGCAAGGTGATCTTGAGTATAGTAGTAACTGCCGGCATTAGTACCGGATTCCATCTTTACCCCCTGAGTGAAGAAGCGCTTTGCGACCGCACCCGAACTGTCGCGTTCTTCACAAAGCCGATCTTCGCACCACAGAAACAACCGGTGCGATACTTCGGTACCGTTTACCAAGTAACGAATTCCGTACAGCCGGCCCAAACCGTCATACGTAAACTCCGCGCGTTGATTACCGTTATAAATTGCGGCGAGCCGGTTCTTTGCATCCCATTGGTTCGTGCGCGCGGCTCCGGATGCACACGTACAGGTGCTGAGTTGGTTAAGTGCATTGTAGCTGGCGTTGTTGTTCACACCGCCGGCCTGTTCAGTCAACCGGTTCCCCGCCGGGTCGTAAGTGTAGGAAAAGCTGTTGGCGAGCGCGCCGCCGTTCGTCACCGCCCCCGAAAGAAGCTGATTGGCGGCATCGTAGCTAAAGCTAAACACGTTCGGCGCCGCTGCGCCAGACCGCTGAGACCAGGAGGTGATCCGGTTGGCGGGAATATCACGGGTATAGATAAATTCGGAAAGCGGTGTGGCCCCGATTGCGTAGGTTGCCCGCTGAAGCCCAAAGTCTCCAGTTTCATCAAAGAAGACCCGGCTGGTAGTCTGGCCGTTGGGGAATGTTTCCGAAAGGACTCGGCGGGAAGCGCCGTCGTAGGTGTAACGGAAGGAACCCAGAGCGTTGGTTTCACCGATAACACGCCCCTCCGCATCGAGGTTCAGCATCGAAGCCACTCCATTGATGGCGGTTGCAACCCGCCTGCCCAATTCATCGTAGCTGTAAGTGATGGTGCTGTTGGGCAACGGGCCGGTCTCGCTGGCTAACTGGCCGGCGCCTAATAGCGCCGGAGCTGTGATGGGTACGTACTGATATAGGGTCGTGCCGGTCCCGTCGGTCATCGAAGTGCGACGCTGGTAATCCGGATCGTAGGTGAAACTGACCCCGGGGGTGAGCGTTGCGGTGTTGGCATAGGCGATAGAGCGAACGGTGTTGTCCAGGTTATAGGTGTATGAGGTGAACTGTAGCTTTTCATCTCGAATCTCGCGCAGGCGGCTCGTCGTGTTCTCATAGGTGTAAGTGATTTGTGAGCCATCGCCGAACTGTTTGGCAATCAAGCGGCCCTGGATGTCCTTCGCCCAGGTGGTGGTGCGGCCCATCGGATCGGTCAGGCTTTTGATGTCGCCACACGAGCACCATTGGAACCGTGTCACCCGCCTCAACGGGTCGGTCTGCTGGACCAATTGGCCAAGGCCGTCGTACTGCAGCAGCGATTGGCGTCCTGCGCGGTCCTGCAAGACAGACGGCTGCAGCCGATCATAGGTGATTTGCTCGTAGGTCGAATCGGGGTGGGCGACTTTGGTGATGCGATCCATCGCATCGTAATCGAATGTCAGTGTGTAGCCGCTGACGTCGGTCCTGGTCCGAACGCGGCCATAGCCATCGTAGGTCGCGGTGACGACATCGTTGGTGCCTAACGGGCCCGTCACTGCGACCAGGTAGCCGTTTGTATCGTAAGAGTAGCGAGTAGTTGCGTTCTTCGGATCAGTAGCCGTGAGAAGCTGTCCGCGCGAATTGTAGGTATAGAAGTTGGTCTGGCCGGCAGCATCGGTCGTGGTCAGCGGCAGGTGCTGCGCATTGTAGGTGGCTCGGTAGAGCAATTCGTTCTTGCCCGCCCGCGTCATACGCACTTCCAGCAGATCAATCCCATTGCTGGCGTAAAGGTAAGAAAAAGTGCGGCCCAACGGATCGATGGAATTGGTGAGCTGCCCAAAGCCGTTGTAGCCATAGGTATAAAGTTGGGTGGTCCCGTCATCGAGCACGCGGCCGACGTGCTGCGGGCGGTTGCTCGTGCCCGCATAAAAAGTGCTGTTGGTCTGGCCCGGATAATCGTACCAGACCCGGTTCTCCAAAGGTTCCTTTATGCTATTTGGAATGCTGGAGACAGCCCCGCTCAGGTCAGGTGCAAGAGCCCAGTTGAAGAGTCTAGCCTTGGTATAATCGCCGTAGGAAGTCGCGCACGCGTTTCGGCTCCAGTAGAACGTATTATTTTCGACCAGATGAGAATCGTCGATGCTGGACATCCCTTGCGGCACGATGGAAGGCGGATCCACGTTGAGGAGGGGGACGTACGGACCTGCGTTGAACTCGACCCGGTCCCGGCTGCCGTCCGGATAAAGCGTTTCCAGGACCCGATTGGCGCCATTGTCGCTGCGCGTGAAAGCGGTTGTCCCGTAAGGCGTGGTTAGCGCATTGATGAAGTCGCCGTTGGTTTCGTAAGAAAACTGCGAAGTCAAACCAATGACGTCGGTGATGTTGGTCAATCGCCCGAGCGGGTCGTAGGAGAAACCGGCAAAACGGCCAAACGGATCGGTGACTTGGGTGATCTTGTAAATGTCATTGGTGTCGCCGTAGGTCAATGTGGTGACCTGGCCGATGGCGTCTGTGATCCCCACGAAGCGCAGGGCGGCATCGTAACTGAGCGTGGCCGCGTTGCCCTGGGGATCGACCACCTGGGAGAGAAAAATCTTGCGCGAGCTGCCGACCGATCCGTCGGGCTGGGCAAAAACCAGCTTCGAGCCGTCAGGCCACAGCATTTCGTAGCTGTCCGAGCCGGTGCGCCGGAGCTGTGTTTCGTCGTATTGCTGAAAGGCGTACGTCTGCGCATTGGTGTCGAAGCCGGTAAACGTGCGGGTTCCGCCGCCGCGAATGTAGAAACTGACGTCGGCCAGGGCGTTGGAGGGGGTATCGGTGATGAACGAAATCCAATCGCAAGTCCATTTCGAGCCGAAATTTGAGTAGGTGAAGATGGCCGGTTGATAAGCATCGCGGTGGTTGTAGCGAACCGTGAAACGGATGGGAGGCCCGACGGGCGGAGCATAGCCCACCGGCGTGTCCCGGAGACTCAAGTTCACGGTCATCAAATGCACGCTCGAGACGGCCATCCCGGAAACGGACGGGGCATTGAAATCCCACTTATGAAAGGGTTGAGGGCCACCCCCGCCGCCGCCACCGCCTCCTCCCCCACCCCCGCCTCCTCCACCCATTGGGCAAGGACTGTCACAGGGATTACTGCCTCCCGACTGTGGGTCGCAGGGTCCCTTTGGGCGGGGGTCGCTCGTGCCTTGAATACCCTTCCCCCACACGGCGCCGCCTTCTTTGATTTCAACCGGCCGCCAGCCCTTGGGCAGCGGTCCCGGCGGGATCAGAAAATAGCCGCTGGTTTCAGCCTCCAGCGCCTGGCGCGTTGCCCACACGGTGTTGCCGAACGTTTGGTCCTCCAGTAGATAGCGCTCACCCTCTTGCCGCACCAACGCCGCATAGTGGCCCACCTTCCAGTGCACAACCGCAGGAACCACAAACTCGCTTCCCTTCTTACGAAACGCCGTCTGGTAGTTCAAGCCCACCTTTTTCGACAGGTCCGCAACCTGAACCAGCGAGAACCCGTTTTGCGTCGAGGGGGCTTTGCAGATTTCCATCAGGGCATTTGCAGGACATGACGTGTGGAGTCTCTGATCGGAGAGCACAATTCTGCGCAATGCGAGCGGACCGCAACAAAACGAAATCTCCGGCCGATGCTGCATCCGCCACAATCCTTCACGCGCCCCTTGAATCCTTTCCGTGGCTGGCCCAACGAACACCCGCCCTTCAACGGATTTGAGAAACCCCTCCAGCTCTCCCATCCGACCGAGCCGGGCGTACATGCACGCCAGTTCCCCGCCTGTGCGGTCGGCGATGGCCTTGCCCGGCCCGGTGCTGGCGTTTTTGTCCAGTGGCCACGCCTCTTTCCAGGCCTCCAGGGCTAGCGAATAGTGCGCGGTATTGTAATACTCCATTCCCAAGCCAGTCAGCAGCGCCGCACGCCAGACCGATCCCGGGTGCCGGTCCAGAAAACCGGTCAGGCTCGAAAAATCATCCGGACCGTTCCGGTGCGAATAGCCTACCAGGGCCGCCGCCAGGTCGGAATTCTCTGCCGCCGTCGGCTCGCCGCCAATGGGCACCAGCGGCTCCTCAAATACGCGGGCTCGGCAGAGCTCGGCGGTGGTCGGAGGGTCCGAGAATGGCAAGGCCGGAATCCTCACCTCCGTCCGGTTCCGAGTTGTAACGTCCACGGCAGGCTGCGCGGGCGCGGCGATCGGTAGTGGAGGATTGACTGCCTCGCCCAAAATACCCGAAAAAACGGCAAGGAAATGGAATCCGCGATATTTCATAGGCTCATACTCTTTAATTCGCCCGCGGAAGGGGAATCTTTCAGGAAAGCGTGAGAAAGTCTCAATCGGCCGAGCGCTTCATTGGCCAGCTTGTGAGCCGCCAGTCGACGCAGTTCGTCATGAACCGCCAGCAGCAGTTCATGCGCTGCTTTGCCTGCGCCGTTCCCGTTTTGTACGGCGCCGACAGCGTTCGTAGCCGCGCTCATGTTTGGGAACAATAATACTTATCATGCCCGTCCTATTTGTTCAAGCCCCGCTTTAGGGGATTTAGGGCATCGCAGGCATTTATGAAACGGACCACTTCGCTGTGGACAGACTTTAACGCGAAGACGCAACCGAAAGCAGGAGAGAATAACCGCGGAACACGCGGAATACGCCGAATACGCGGGAGGCGACAGAATTGCCACAAAAGGGCACGAGGAGGCGCGAAAAGGAACGCCGCTTTGGGGGGCAGGGCCGCGATCGGAAAGCGGTGTCGTCGCTACGCTCTGCCACCGCACTCCAGAATTTTCTCGTCCAGTGCGCGAAGCTGTGGGATTGCACTGAACAGGTGCAGGGGCGCAAAAGTCAGATTCGGGTTTTTGACCACGGATTTCACGGATCTCACGGATAGACAAAAGAATCCAAAAGAGATGGGGACGCTGTGGAAAGCGTCCTTACCAGTTCAGTCCAGCGGGAGGGCGGGCTTGAGGGTCCAGGCTTGCAGGCGCGCTACTTCGAGGATTTTCGGCGCGCGGAAGCCCTCGCGGTGGATGATCCACCCGCCAAAGAGGCCCGGGGTGTCTTCGGCGATGTGGCGTGCTGGCAGCAATTCCAACCTGGCACCCAACCGGACGCCTTCGGCGAGGGGAAGTTTCCCATTTTTGTTGTAGTAGTCATAGGTGGACGCGAGCGCGACGAGGAAGTCGACGGGCGCGACGGTGTCGGCGCCGATGAAAACCCGGGACGGCACGCGGTGTTCTGTTTGGATGAAGTTCAACACATCACGAGTGGCGTCGCGGAAGGCCGGCCAATCCAGATGCCCCAGCTCGGTTGGCGGCGGTGGTGCATCCGGTCCGAGCAGGCCGTGAGCCTGAACTGGCCAAGCAACTTTATGGCCGTCGAGCAACTGTCCCACCGCGAGGGTTAGCAGCTCGAATTGGTCGGCGGCGGAGTAGGCGCGATGTTCCAGAACGCGAAAATCAACCGTTTTGTCTGAATTGTCGGCGAGGCCGGACGCAAGTGCGGCCAGGTCTTGCTGCGGCGCTCCGGAGGAGCGAACCGGGTCCGGGTAAAGGCCCGGCAGGTCACTGGCGGTTACGAACCGTACCTCCGGCAGAGCGCGGATATAGTCGAGGTACTCGCCGAACCGGCGGAAGGCGCCTTCGGTTTCTTCCGGCGTTCGTTGCGGGGGCGGTTGCCATTGTTCGCGCGGCGGGTTTGCACCGCGACGGAAGTTTACCCCGTCCCAGAATTCACGGTGGACCCACTCGCAGGGGTGGTAGAAGATGCTGATGAGCCCGCCGCCATCCTGTTCGAGCAGGCGCCGGGCAATCGCCGAGAAGCGTTGTTTTGCGGGTTCGACCGCGGCCGGATCGTGCAGTTCCATGCGCGTTTGGTTTTGGCCCATGTGGTAAACATTGAGCGCGCCGGCGTACCAAAAGGGCTTTTGGTCCAGTCCCACATGTTCCCCTTCGTCGACATAGCAGGGGACGCCGTGCGGCGCTACGCCAATCGCGGGCAGGGCGGCAATTGCCTGTGCCGCCCAGGAGGAGCCGGGCTGGCCGTAACAGGCGAGGGTCTTCACCGAAAAGATCCGGCGCACGTCCCGGGCGCCGCCGCCTTCGCGCCGGACAAACTCAGCCATGCCGTCCAGCAAGCCGCAATCCGCCAGATACTCCGAAGGCGTGGGATGCACGGAGTGGAAATTCGCGTGGTAGGCAATGTCATGTTTTCGGAGGGCTGTGATGACATCGCGGCGGCCTCGCTGTTCAAGCACACGCGCTTTTTCGCCTACGACCTTGAAGGTGGCGCGGAGGTGTCGTTCGGTGAGCATTTGGGCCAGGCGCTTGCAGGCATCGTCGTCGGCGGGAAGGAGGTAGTCTTCGGTGTCGAACCAGAGAATGACGTTTACGCGGGGTTGCGGAGCCGCTCGGGCCAGGGGCGTCAGGAGCGTGAGACAGGCAAGGACGAATGGCGGGAGCGAGAACCTGGGGTTCATGAAGGAAGTCATAGGCCAGTCGGCGTGAATCGACAAGCGGGGATTGGCGGTAGTATGTGCGACTGGGCGTGAATCTGTTTAGGTGTTTGAAACCGCGGAATACGCGGAATACGCGGAATAAACTGATCGAGGATGAGGAGGAGAGCGAGGACGAGGACGAGGAGGAGAGTTTGCGCAAGCTGCGGAAAGCTGGATGGATAGCGGGACAAGATCGCAACCCAAGACAACGGGGGCCACCGCGGAATCTGCGGATTGCGGAGAATGAGAAAAGGATCAGAGACTCCTTACGTCGTCTCCTACAAACCACGAGGGCTTCCGAAAACGATCTTAGGTATTTGAAACCGCGGAATACGCGGAGTACGGAGAATGAAAAAGGGATCAGAGACTCCTTACGTCGTCTCCTACAGACCATGGGGGTTTCCGAAAACGATCTTGGGTATTTGAAACCGCGGAATGCGCAGAATACGCCGAATTAGAAAGGGCTCAGGTTGTTCCGTTGGCGGGCTCGAGCACGACGAAGAACTCGGCGCCCTGGCCGGGCGCGCACTTGACGCCGATCCGGCCGCCATGAGCGAGAGTGATTTCGCGGGCGATGGACAGGCCGAGGCCGGCGCCTTTCTTTTTCTGGCTGGGCACGCGGAAGAACCGGTCAAAAATCCGGGTTTGATATTCCTCGGGGATGCCCGGGCCGTGGTCGATGACGCTGAACTGGACGGCGTTGTCCTCGGCCCGCGCCGCGCTCAGAAGGATTTCGCTGCCGGCGGGGGAGTGTTTGATGGCATTGGAAATCAGGTTGGAGAAGACATGGCTGATGCGCTGCCGGTCCACGGAGATGGCGGGCAGGTCCGGGTCAACCACGCTGATTAATTTGAGGCCCTTCGCCGCAGCATGGTCGGCGGTTTCGGCCACGGTCGCCTCCAAGAGTTCGGCGGGCCGAATGTTCTCGCGGTGCAGCTCGGCGTTTCCGCCCTCCAGGCGGGCGAGGTCGAGCAGGTCGTTGAGGATGCGCAGCAGGCGTTCGGTGTCGTTGCGGGCGGTTTGGACCAGCTCGTCCTGCTTGGGCGTGAGGGCTCCGACAGTGCGTTCGAGCAGGATGTGCAGGGCCATCCGCACGCTGGTCAGCGGGCTTTTTAACTCGTGGCTGACGGTGGCGACGAGGTCGGTCTTGGCGGCATCGAGGAGCCGGAAGCGGGTGACGTCATACAGCACCACCGCGACCCCGAACAAGGCGTCCTGTTTGTCGCGCATGGTGAGCACGCGGGGCAGGAAGTATTTTTCGGCGCCGTTGACGCGATAGGAGACGACACCATCGAAGCTGTGCGGAAGGAAATGTTCGCCACTGGCGAGCGTACTTTTGGCGATAGCTTGCAAACGATCGGGCAATTGGCCGTTCAGGCCGAGGGCCGAGGTAAACTCGGCGGCGGCGGGGTTGGTCAGTTCGATGTGGCCTTCGTTGTTGAGGACAAAGATAGGATCGGGAAACGAGGCCAAGGTTGTTTCCATCGTGCGATGCAGGCGGACGATTTCGTCGGTGGTGCTTTGGCGGTACTCGCGCAACTGGGCGGCCATCCGGTTGAAGGCCAGCGCCAATTCGCCGAGTTCGTCATGGGAAACGACCGGCACGGTCTGGTTCAAATTGCCTTCGCCGAGCTCCCGGGTCGCTTTGGTGACCAATTGGATGGGCCGCAGAACCGAACGGCCGAGTTGATAGGAGGCGTACGCGGAAAGGGCCAGCGCGATCGCCATGCCGGTGATCATCAGACGCCTTACGTCGCGGTTGATGTTCCGAATTCTCTGATTGGTGGCCAGGATGGCGCGCTGGTTGAGGTCGAGGATTTTGTCCAGCGACACTTTCATTTTGAGCACACGCGGGGTGACGTCGTGCTCGTACACGCGCTGCTTGCTTTCGAGACTGTGCAGCGATCTAAGGCTGGCCAAGGCAGTGGTGAAGGCGCGGTAATTGGCCGCCAACTGCTCGTTCAAGTCCTTTTCGCCCGGCAACGAAGAATTGCCGAGTTGCAGGGCCAGGTCGGCTTCGAACTGTTTCTGCTGTTGGGCAAACGTCGGACTAAGGCTGTCGCCCGAGCCGGCTGAAGCCCAGGCATCCCGATCGAGTTCGGCTAAAGCCAGGAGCATTTGCTGGGAGGCGACGGCGCTCTTGTAGTTGTCGGCGACGGCCCGATTAAAGCTGGCCGTCACCCGCGAGAAGAGCACCAGGGCATAGCAGCCGGTGGCCAGGAGGATGACCAGGAACGGGAGCAGGCTTAGCAAGAGGCGCTTACGCAGCATAAAACCTGTGATGCTGAGGAGCGGGCAGAGGGAGCGCTGTTCCCAGGCCGGCGGAGCCGCAGCTAAACTCGTTGTGGGAACGGTTGCAGGTTGAAGGTTGAAAGTTGCAAGTTGACGGCCGCCAGCGCAATCCACTTGGAACCGTTAATTGGCAACTCTGAACCGCAAAAGTCCGCGCAAAAAAACGACATTTTCGGATAGAGTCATCCAGGGCGCCGGATCCGTGCGAAAGGACTGAAATTGAGCCTTCTTGCGGCAATTGTGGCGGCGCGTTGAGGACAACGCGCCCTACCTGTGAGGTCCTGCAGGGTTTGGGCAACAGGCCCCCGAGATGCGCCTGATGGACCGGAATGCTCATGTGGAAATTCTCTTTCGCTTGCGATAAAGCGTGGCGGGGTCGATGCCGAGGATCCGGGCCGCTTCTTCCATGGTCGAGGTTTGTTCGATGACCCGCGCGATGTGCTCGTTTTCCAGTTCCTCCAACGAAACCTTCGCGCCCACCAGCGCTCGGGGCGTACCGGCGACCGGCGGGTTCTGGCAGATCTTCTCGGGCAAATCGGGCACAACGACTTCCTCGCCACCCGCCAAAATGACCGAGCGCTCGACGGCGTTTCGGAGTTCGCGCAGGTTTCCCGGCCAGGTGTATTGACGCAATGCCTGTTGTGCCTCGGGAGAAAACCCGCTCAGCCGTTTGCCGCATTGCGCGGCAAAGAACCGCAGGTAACTCGTCGCGATCGGAAGCAAGTCAGCCGGCCGCTCGCGGAGGGGCGGCATCTGGATGGAAATGACATTCAACCGGTAAAAGAGGTCTTCGCGGAAACGGCCTTCGGCGACCGCTTGCTCGAGGTTTCGATTCGTGGCGGCGATCACGCGGACATTGGCCTGGCGTGTTTTGGCCTCGCCGACGCGTTCGTATTCCTTTTCCTGCAACAGGCGGAGGAGTTTGGGCTGGATTTCGAGGGGCATTTCACCGAGTTCGTCCAGGAACAGGGTGCCGCCCTCGGCCAGGGCCACCTTGCCGAAGGTGTCGGCGGTGGCGCCTGTGAAAGCGCCTTTGACATGGCCGAAAAGCTCGCTTTCGAGCAGTTCGCGGGAGAGGCTCGGACAGTTCAACGTTACGAAGGCATTGTCCCGTTGCGAACTGTTGGCGTGCATCATGCGGGCGAGCACGGTTTTGCCGGTGCCGCTTTCGCCCAGCAAGAGGATGCTGGCCGGAGTGGCGGCTGCCTTGGAGGCCAGCTCGAAGACCTTCTGCATGGCCGGCTCGGAGGAAGCCAGGTCAGTGGCCGGGGCATCGGCGGAGAGGCGGGATTCCAGTTCGGCGACGCGGAGGCGGAGTTTGCGGGCCTCCGTGATCTTGGCGAGGACACGCCGTATCTGTTCGGGTGTGAAGGGCTTGGGAATGTAATCCGCCGCTCCGCGGCGCATGGCCTCAACCGCCGTCTCGACGGAGGCATAAGCGGTAAAAACCACTACTTCCAGCCGGGGGTCGAGCTTCAATAACTCGGGGAGCAGGTCGATGCCGCTTTCACCATTCAGTTTGAGGTCGAGGAAAGCGACATCGAAATCGCCGTTTTCGAGCTGTTTCAGCGCCGCGGCGCTGTTCCCCACCCCGGTGGGTTCGTAGCCCGTCCCTTCGAGGGCCATCGCGGTCGTTCGACGGATGTTTTCCTCATCATCGATGATAAGCACGCGCATCGAGCCATTCGGTCTCTTCGGCTGCATAGCAGCCAAGATAACAGATCATCGGAAAAAAAGAACTGGGGAGGGAGGGTTTGCACTCCCGGTGCAACCCTCCCTCCCTTTCCGCCGGCCCAGCGGGCAAGGGCCAGTGGAAGTCGTCCACCCCCCCCACTTTGGCGTTGCGCAACACGCGAAACAGGGGGCGTTTGCAGATTCAGACCGGTCATCGGCGGTGCGCATCCGCCAATGTGGATTTACTTCTTATCGCCAGCGTCGCTGTTCGTGGCCGCTGTAGCGTTGGTCGCCGCCGGGTCCGCGGCCGCTGGCGGAGGCGTCACCGTGCCTGCCTGGCTATCAGCCGGCGGGGGCGGGGGAACCGGGGTCGCCGGCGGAGGCGGAACGTAAGCCACCGGCGGAGTCGGGGCGGGGGTTGGGGGGAGGCTGGGGTCCGGCCGCGGGGCGGGAACGGCCGCGGTGTCCGCTGGTTTTGCTTCATTGGTGACGGCGGGCACCGCCGATTGCTTCTGTGTCCCCATCTCATCATTCTCGCTACAGCCGGCGAGAAGCGCGAAGGCGGCAAACGCCGCCAATTGATGTTTCAGTTTCATTTGGTTTGTTTGGTTTAGCTCCGGCTAATTTCCTGGGTTGGTAATAACTCAGGTTCTGAACGCCGCCGTATGGCCGGAAAGAACGGAGCGCCCTCGAACCATTCCGTGAGCCGCAGCCTGGTTCGTGTGGGCGTGCGGATTTCTGTAGATTCAAATAGTGGCATGGGGTCCCACGCCCGTGCGGGGCGGCTGAACCTGCCACGGCTGTCGTCCAGTTCATCAACCCGACATACCTCAAGAATGATCTTTTCCATGGTCATTGTGTTCCCTTTCATGTTCGTGGTTGTGGCCCTTGCCTTCCGAAGGTTCTGAAGGTTTTCCGGTCGGCGCCGGTCGGGCAAACGATTCTCCCCGTGGCGACTCGCTGGGAACAACCCCGCGCGCGCCTGGTGACATCCGTGCGGGTGCGGCGGCCTGGCGAGCGGCTTCCTGGATGGGGACCTGCCGGACCTTTCGTCCGGACGCCTTTTCAATCGCGCCCAGTCCAGGACCTTCATTGATGACAACCTTTCCGCCGGCGCCGCCCCCGAAACTCCTGGTTTCGCGCTTAACATTGTTCACCACGGTGGTTTTTCCGAAAATGGTGGTGTTGTTGGCAACGACCAGACCTGGCCGCAAGGGTTCGCTAAATCGAGCCTCCTGAACGAAGACGAATTGCGGTCCGCTGATCCGCACGCCATGCGGCGCCAACGGAGCCCAGCCGATATAGCCTCCACCCACGCGCCAGGTCACCCAGGCGGGAGCCCACTCAACGCCGGGCACCCAAACCCAGCCGTAGGTGGGGTCACACGACCACCACCCATAATGGTAGCAGGCCCAGGCCCAGGGCTCGTCGCTGGCCCAATACCAGCCGCAATCGGTCCACACCCAGTTGCCGGAGCAATAGGGACGCCATTCGGCCGTGATGCCGGCGGGCCGCCAACAACGGCCATACGAGCCGACTTCTACCCACGCGCCGTCCGCGGAAAGCGGCGCGTAAAAATCGGCGGTGGCGTGGACTCCCACCGAGGCGGAGACTTCGAGGTCCGCGCGGGCGCTGAAGGCTGTCAAGCTTAGCGCGCCGACCAAGCCGAAACCACAGAGCATCGATCCCGATTTTGAGCGCAGTGTTTTCATAACCCGTGTTTCTTGTTAGCTTAAACAGGGCCAGCTCAAGAAAACCGTACCGTTGAGCTGAAATCGGCCTGGACGACCCTAAGGGATCTCGCATTCTGCAAGAGTCGGGCCTAAACGCATTGCAGATTGCGAGGAAACGAAAGCAGGTCAGCTTGCGAACGCGGCCATGAAGGGCCATTTCACAGGTTTTCGAGCCCACCTTGCACGTCCGGTATAAGTGATGCTCCCGCCCTCGGGCATGGAAATGAACGCACAAACGAAAGCTATGAAAAGGTGTTTTATGCGTGATCAACTTATTGCTGCCTTATTGATGTCAGCACTTGCGGGCGCGGCCGCGGCGCAAGATGCCGATTCGTCGGGCGCGGCGACGAATCCGCCCCCGAGCATGTTGGCCAACGCCGTCCAATACAGCGCACCCATCAACCAGGCGGGCTCGTTCGGGTTGGGCGCCCTCGGTGGCGAGCCGAGCGGTGTGAGCGCCAAAGTGTGGCTGTCGGGAACGACGGCGGTTGACGCCGGAGCCGGGTGGTCGTTTGTGGACCCGGACGGCTTTCAGCTCCACGGAGATTTCTTGTTCCATAAATTCAACCTGTTTCATGTCGGCACGGGTGAATTGCCGCTCTATTTCGGGGTGGGCGGCCGGGTCAAATTTGTCGAGCACGGGGAGAACCGGGCCGGCATCCGCGGCCCGGTGGGGCTGTCGTATTTCATCCCCAATTCACATCTTGAACTTTTTGCGGAGGTGGCGCCGATTCTGGACGTTGCCCCGACTACCAGCGTCGAGTGGAACGGCGGTGTGGGGCTGAGGTACTACTTTCATTAGCTGGCGGCCCGCTCCGGGATCCCGGAGCTGACTTTCGTCGGTCGCTGCTACAGGTTGCGCGAGGCCGGAGGATATGGCATTGGTAGCAGACTAACGAACTCCTGGTGCGATGGCGACCCTCATGGATGGAGGCGGGGCGAAAGCGGCTCCCGCTGCTGGTGGCTTTGGCGCTGGTCTGGCCGGTCCGGGCGGCCGACCGCCAGGGGCCAGAACTTCGTCTGGGCTACTTTCCCAATATCACTCACGCCCAAGCGCTGTACGCGCGCGCCACCGGAGCTTTTGAAAAAGCCGGAGTGCGCATCAACTGGATAGCGTTCAACGCGGGCCCGGGCGCGATGGAATCGTTGCTCACGGACGCGGTGGATGCGACGTTCGTTGGCCCGAGCCCGACGATCAATGCGTATATCAAATCCCGGGGCGAAAAGTTTGTCATCATTGCTGGCAGCGCCAGTGGTGGGGCCGGGATGGTGGTGCGCCGCGATGCGGGCATCACCAGCGACAAAGATTTTGCGAACAAAGTCATCGCGACGCCTCAACTCGGGAATACGCAGGACATTGCGGCGCGCGCATGGTTGGCCATGAAAGGCTACCGCTTGCGCGAGCGCGGCGGAAACGTGAGCCTGGTAGCGCTTTCCAATCCTGACCAGCTCAACATGTTCAAGAAAAAGCAAATCGACGGCGCGTGGACGGTCGAACCCTGGCTTTCCCGTCTGGAGGTCGAAGGCGGCGGCCAAATGTTCCTGGAAGAGAAGGAACTTTGGCCTGGCGGAAGATATATTACGACTCACCTCGTCATGAACAAATCGTATCTGGCTGGAAACCGGACGATTGTGAGCAACCTGCTGGCCGCCCTGGTCGAAGCAACCCAGCAGCTCAACACGGACAGAACCAATGCCATCACAGTTTTGAATCGCCAACTCAAGAAAGAGACAGGGCGCGCGCTTCAAGCACTGGTGATTGAACGGGCCCTGAGCCGGGTCGAACTGACGTGGGATCCGGTATGCGCGTCCTTGAAATCGTCGGCAGAGGCCAGCTACCGCGCGGGTTTTCTGCGGGGCAAGCCGGCGCTGGAGGGGATCTACTCATTGAGTCTCCTCGATGAAGTGCTGAAGGAAAAGAACCTGTCCCCGATTGAAGGGCCAACGCCTCCGCGGTGATGTGCGCCGCCACCACCAGTTTGGAATCAGCCGCGACGGGGCCGCGTCCCGTCAAGTTGAAGCTCACCGAGGTCTCGAAAACCTACACCAATGCGAAGCAGGCTATCGAAGCCTTGCATCGGATCAATGCCGAGGTTCGCGAGGGTGAATTCGTGATTTTCTTCGGCCCGTCCGGTTGCGGGAAATCCACCCTGCTCAACATCATTGCCGGCTTCGAAGAGGTCACCAGCGGGGAAATTGCACTGGACGGGGTTCCGGTCGAGGGACCGCACCACGACCGGCTGATGTTATTCCAGGAGCACGGCCTGTTCCCCTGGCTCAACGTCATCGAGAACGTCCTCTTCGGCCTGAAACGCCAGTTCCGGTTTCGGCCAAAGCTGCGCCGCCAAAAAGCGCGCCAGTTCCTGCAGATGGTCCATCTCGATCAGTTCGAGAAGGCGCCGATTCATGAACTGTCGGGAGGCATGAAGCAACGCGTTGCCCTGGCCCGCGCTTTGGCCCCGGACCCGAAAGTGTTGTTGGTGGACGAGCCCTTCCCCGCCCTGGATGCCTTAACCCGGGCAAAACTCTACGGCGATCTCCAGGAGATATTCCTGCGCACCCGAAAGACGATCATCCTCGTCACCCACGACCCTCGGGAAGCCGCGTGCCTGGGAGATCGGGTATTTGTTTTTTCCGGGCGGCCTGGCCGCATAAAAGCGGAGATCATCGTGAACCTGCTCCGGGTCCGCGACATCAATGATCCCCGCGTGGGCGAGCATGCCCGCGTCATCCTGCGTGAATTGGAAGGACCCGCCCTTGAAAGCCCAGGAGCGTAGAATCAAGTATTATGTTCTGGCCTTTTACCTGCTGGTCATAGCGGTGTGGCAAGGGCTGTTCCGGGCCCAAATCTTTCCGGACTATTTGTTTCCCTCACCGGCACAGGTGGCGAGTCGCTTATGGGAACTGGCGTCTGAGAGCTATCTCTGGCCGAGTGTCGAAGCCACGTTCGAGAGAATGGCGGTCGGGTTTCTAATCGCGGCGGCGGCCGGGTTGCTGATCGGGCTGTTGATGGGGGTGAGCCGCGTGGTGAGCAGTTGCCTGCGGTCGCTGTTCCTGGGCCTGCAAACGTTGCCGACCGCGGGTTGGGTGCCGGTATCGCTACTGCTGTTCGGCCTGAGCGACCACGGAATTCATTTTGTGATTATTATGAGTTCCACACCCGCAATCGCCATCGCGACTTCGGACGGCATTCTGCACATTCCGAGCATTTACCTGCGGGCGGCCCGCACGCTCGGCACCCCTGGCTACGCGATGCCCACGCGGGTCATCCTGCCGGCGTCGCTGCCCAGCATTGTCACCGGGATGAAGCTGGGCTGGACGCTGGCGTGGCACGGGTGCGTTTCGGCGGAGCTGATCAAGTCGAGCATTGGCCTTGGCTACCTGCTGCAGATGGGGCGGGAGCTGAACGACTCGGCGCAGGTAATTGGCATCATGGTGTTGACCATCCTTTTTGGCTTGCTGCTCGACCGGTTTGTTTTTGGATTAATCCAAAAACGCATCCTCCGGCGTTGGGGCCTGGCGCAAAAGTGAGCATCTCATGGCACAACCGATGAAAATCATCGTGCTGGACGGTTATACCCTGAACCCAGGTGACCTGAGCTGGGACGAGCTGAAGTCGCTGGGCACCTGCGAAGTCTACGACCGGCTCGAACCCGGCGAAATCGTGCGGTTCGCGAGCAAGAGCGAGATCGTCTTAACGAATAAGACGGAATTAACGCGCGAGCATCTGCGGCAGCTTCCGCGGCTCAAATACATCGGCGTGCTTGCGACGGGGACGAATATCGTCGATCTCGGCGCGGCGCGCGAACTTGGGATACCCGTGACGAATGTCCCCACCTACAGCACCCGCTCGGTCGCCCAGACCGCGTTGGCGCTGCTCCTCGAACTGACCCACAACGTGGGACATCATTCCCACACGGTTCGCGAGGGACGGTGGACCCGCCGCCGCGATTTTTGTTACTGGGACCGGCCACTCATCGAACTGGATGGGCTCACGATGGGCATCGTCGGTTTTGGCCGGATCGGCGGCGCGGTGGGCGAACTGGCCGCCGCGCTTGGCATGCGAGTGCTGGTGTGCCGCCCGGGCGCCCGGTCCCTGCCACCGTTCGCAAGGCAGGTGGGGCTCGAAACGCTCTTTCGTGAAAGCGACGTCGTCAGTTTGCACTGCCCGCTCACGCCCGAGACCAGGAACCTCGTAAATACGGAACGTCTCGCCTGGATGAAGTCCACTGCGTTTCTGCTCAACACCAGCCGCGGCCAGCTGGTTGATGAGCCCGCTCTAGCCGCCGCTTTGAACTCTGGCCGGCTAGCCGGTGCGGGCCTCGATGTGCTTTCGGTCGAACCGCCGCCGGAGGATAACCCGCTGCTCAGTGCGAAAAATTGTTTCATTACGCCCCACCTCGCCTGGGCCACCCGGGCCGCTCGCTCGCGTCTGATGCAAACCGCTGTTGCCAACGTCCGGGCGTTTCTCGAAGGGAAACCGCAGAATGTGGTGAACGGGTGAGGCACTGGAGCGTGAAACGTGATGCGTGAGGCGTGATGCGTGGAACGTTAAAGCGTTAAAGCGTTGAAACGTTAAAACGTTAGAACGGCGAGCGGGGTCGTTGGCCAGATTAACCATTTCATGCATCGCGCTTCACGTTTGCACCTTTTAACGTTCTAACGTTTTGACCCTTGGTCGCCACGTTCTGACTTTGATTTTGCCCGGGCTTGGCGCATCTTCACGACTTATGCAGCTTATTCGCGACATCTACGCCGGCAAGAGCGCCACCGGGAGGCCGGTGGTTTCTTTTGAGTTCTTCCCGCCCAAGACCGACGAGGGCGACCGAACTCTGCTCGAGAAGACCATTCCCGCACTGCTGCAGACGCGCCCGGATTACTGCTCGGTTACGTATGGCGCAGGCGGAAGCACCCGAGAAAGGACTCTGAGGATTGTTGACCGCATCCAGCGGCAGCACGGGCTGACGGCGGTGGCGCATTTGACCTGTGTCTGTTCGACCCAGGAAGAAATCCGCGAGCTGCTCGGTCAAATTCGTTCCCTGGGCGTGCGGAATGTCCTGGCTTTGCGCGGCGATCCTCCGGGCGGGGGCGAATTTCAGCCGACGCCCGGCGGCTTCGAGTACTCCAACGAGCTTGTGGCCTTCATTCGTGAGCAAGGCGGTTTCTGCATCGGCGTTGCGGGGTTCCCCGAAGGCCACGTCGCTTGCACGGAAGGCAAGCATGTTGATTGGCGCCACCTGAAACAAAAGATTGATGCGGGCGCGGATTTCGTCATCACCCAATTGTTTTTCGACAACCGGGACTATTTCGAATTCCGGGAGGAGCTGAACGGCCGGCACGGCGTTAAGGTGCCATTGGTGCCGGGGATCGTCCCGATTCTCAACGGCTCGCAGATCAAAAAGTTCACCGCACTCTGTGGCGCCCGCATCCCGGCGCCTCTTGGGGCAAAGCTGGACGAATTGGGCGCCGATGACGCCGGAGTGACTGAGTTCGGCATCGAGTACGCAACCCGCCAATGCCAGGAACTACTGCGCAACGGGGCGCCAGGGATTCATTTCTACACCCTCAACAAAGCGCATTCGACGGTCCGTATTCTGCAGAATCTCGGTTTGGCTCAGGCCGGAAGAAGCGAGGATCTTACTGCAAAGAACGCAAAGAACGCATAAGAGGTGGCACATGAAACGCGACGAAGCCCTCGCCTTGCTGAAAGAATACACGCAGTCGGAATCCCTCATTAAACACGCGCTGGCGGTGGAGGCCGCGATGCGCCTCTACGCTTCTCGTTTCGGGGAAAGCGCCGAGTTCTGGGGCCTCACGGGCCTGATACACGATTTTGACTATGAACGGTGGCCCAATCCGCCCGACCACACGCGTGAAGGCGCGCGCATCCTCCGCGAACTCGGCGTGGACGAAGAAATTGTCGGTGCCATCCTTTCGCACGCCGACTGGAACTGGGACCAGTACCCGCTGGACCGGCCGCTGCGCAAGACGCTGTTTGCGGTCGATGAACTTTGCGGCTTCGTCACCGCCGTCGGTTACGTTCGGCCCCAGAAATTGGTCGGCATGGCTCCGAGCAGCGTGCGCAAAAAGATGAAGCAGAAATCGTTCGCTGCGGCAGTTAAACGCGAGGACATCGAGAAGGGCGCGCAGCTGCTTAACCTGCCCCTGGACGAACACATCCAAACCGTCATCACCGCGATGCAGGGCGTGGCGGCGGAGATTGGGTTTGGATGAGGAGCGGCATTCTGTATTTCCTACGCCTGGCGTGCCACGAAATAGGGTTGTCCCTCCCAGCCGGGCCATAGCCCGGGGAAAAACCAGGCGACGCCCGAGCGCTCCCGCAGTTCAAAGTGATATTGAAGCGGAAACGGTGAATCCGTGTAATCAGCCGGTATCGAGGCGCTGTAATTCGTACCCTCCTGGCGCATTTCGACTGCCTGCCAAAGTTCAGCCTGATTCACGCGGCGAAACCGCAAGTAGACGCTCTTCATTTGTGTCGCGTCCCGGTCCGGCGCGACTGAGATTTCAACCAGGAGAGGTGCACCGCGGCGGAAGGTTGTCGGCGGCCGATGAAGATCAAGTTTTGCCATTCGCCGCCGCTCAAGTGGTTGCCTCAAAACAGCTTTGATCGCGCGGTCCATAGCAGGCGCGGGCGCCGCCGCGGCTGTTTTCGCGGCGTTCGCCCGTTGCAGGATTCTTTCCATATCAGCGATATCGGCGTCGATAGCCGGGAGACGGTCCAGCCAATGACCCCGCTGAAAATCCCCGGGGCCGAACGTCACGTCGGCCCGATAAATGTTTCTCGCCGCCGTTACTGCCTGGGCCCAGGCGCCTCGGGCCTGCCGATACGCCTTAAGCGCCTCCTTCAGGGCGGGTCGGTACTCGCTGCGTTGGTACAGCGCGAACAGCACCGCCGCTCGAAATTTCCACGCAAAAAAATGACCCAGCCCGCTCTGGAGCGCCACGTCGGCGGCGGCGCGCCGGAACTCGGGCGCTTCTGGCCTGCGGGTTCGCGCTCTCGCCTGGACCATCGCCGCCTCCGCGCCTGCCGCGTAGGATTCCAGCCAGGCCGCGACCTCGGCCGGTGAACGTCTCGCGTTGGTTTCGCCCTTAAACAATTCCTCAGCAAAGTCATCGACGCGCGAGAAGAATTCCGGGTCCAACGAGCTCACCGTGCCGAAGCGTTTTGGACTCAGGGTATCGCCGTAGGGATGGGGACGTTTGGCGTCCACGATGGCCATGTTCGTGTACATTTCCGGCCAGTAATTGTTGTTCGCCGCGGACGGACAATGAGCGGTGGTGATCAGCGGCAGGATTCGGCCGGCCTGGCTCACGGCCGTCTCGATTGCCCCGGCGCCTTTGCCAAACTGCGAGCGCAGGCAGCGCTGCCATTCCTCCGCGTTGCAATTGGGGTCGTAAATTCGCCTGCCCCACACCCGGTAGCTCAGGAGGTATTTCTCAAAATCGCCGCCGGAGGGGCGCAGCGAAACATCGGCGTAGGCGTTGCGGCCGCCCGGCAGGCCGGAACCCTTGCGGCCTTTGAACGAAAGGGGTTCGCACCATTCAACTCCAGCGCTGCCGCAGAAACTCGAAGCCCGGCCGTAATCCGCCGCTAGTTCCGGGTCCGCCCATAGCAACAGCCGTTGGGTCCCGGGCCAAATCCGGTGCAGCACTCCATACGCGCGGTTTTCCTTTAGCAGGTCGCCGTATCCGTATCGGAGGAAGCGCCGCGAGCCGGAGCTCATTGCAAAGAATCCCCGGTCGGTCTGTTCGCGCGGTGGCATTTCGAGCGGGCGGATGGCGCCTTGCATGTAGCCGAGCCCCATGTGTTCCGCCCAGAATTTCGGGGAGACCTTCACCGGCATGCCGGTGGCCAGCGCCAGTTCGATCATCCGGTCGTCGATGCCCTTGGCGTGCATATCAATCTCAACCTGTCGCCCGCACCGTGCTACGCCGTCGAAGACCGTTTTCCAGAAATCGTAGCTGCCTTCCGCAACACCGCTCTCGCCATGGACACGAAACGTCACACCACTGATCGCCGGGCAGGCTCGCAGCAGGGTTTCCAAGGCGTCGCGGCAGTAAGGCGCGTGGGTTTTGGCAGACAACCCCTGGATAACATAATTCGCCTTGGGACTATCGACCCATTGGTAGGCGTGAGTCCAAAGCCCGAGTTGAAAATGGAGGCCACGCCGCGCCGTTTCTTCGCTGATGTACTGCAGCATCGCCAGGTTCCGCTCTCGCTCTCCCTCTGGTAATGGCACTGCACGAACGTCGTAGCCGTGCGGCGAAACCAGGAACGGATACGCAAAATGAAAATACGCGTCGCGGATATCGGTCGGGAAATCGTAACCGAGGCCCAGCATCAGGCTGGACCGGTTGAACCGGTGTGTTGCCAGCTCTGTAAGATACCGCTCCCAAAAGGTCCGGTCATTGAACCAGGACTTGTCTTCGAAGTCGCTGGCGAACAGGCGGGCGATGCTGCGGACCTGATTCGCCGGCTGTTGGCTCGTCGGGCCTTTTTTCTTCAGCTCGGCGAGCGGGTCGGTGGCGAACCGGACCCGATCCGCCAATTCGAGGAGGGCATACACAAGGCCTCGGGTGTCCGAGCCGCAAGCAAGCATGACAGCCCTCCCGCCGGCTTTCCCGGACACGAGGGCCAGGCCTTCGGGAGCTTCAGCCACTCTTGCTCCTGCGGCGCCGACCACTTCGCGGCTCAATGACGTCCTGCTGCCGGAGACCAGCACGCAGGACGCGTTTGCAGGCGCGGCTTCAAGAACGGGTTGAACCCGGGCGCGAAGGCCGTGCGTCTCCAACGCGGCCTGAAGCTGGCCGATGGCCCATTGCACCGGTTTCTGGCCAACCGCCGGTTCCTCGCGATCGGGCACAATGACAACAGTTGCCGACTCTCGACCGTGAGCCGGAAAGAGGTCCTCTGAGACGGAGGCGGTCGCGAGGCCCGCGGTTACGGTCGCTGTTCTTTTGAGAAAATCGCGGCGAGATTCGCCTCGGGCGCCATGCTTTGCCGGGTTGGCCATGTTCCAACTGAAATCATGGCTTGCAGGAAAGACAAGCCTCGATTTCGACAGCGTTCAGATATTCCTGACAGCCAGCACTTCGCGAGCCGGCTTCCGATCGCCCGTGCAACTTATCCGGCGCGGCGCATCGAGAAATCGCAGTGTGAAACGGAGCTTCTGGTACAGTTCGACGATGCGCTCGGTTGCCTGGTTCGACAGAACCACCGGACCTTTGTGCCGCGCGAGCCATTCCGCTGCCCGCACCTGGTCCTCCCAGGCAAAACCTTCCTTCGCATACTGGGTAAATTCGACGTCGAACGGCGGGTCAGCATAAACGAAATCCTGCGGGTCGAGGGCGACCGACTCGAAATCGACGCTCGTGAGTTCCCAATTTGCAAACGTTCTTTGGTAGGGCGTGAAGTCGCGGACGTAATTGATGTTCTTGTATTGGCCGAACGGCACATTGAATTCTCCCCGACGGTTGAACCGGCACAGGCCGTTGAAGCAGGTCCGGTTTAGATAATAAAAGAGCGCCGCCGCTTCCGCGGTTTCTCCCTGGCCGTTCGCGAGCAGTTCATTAAACCGCTTGCGATGCACGTAATAGAGCTCCTTGTCGTACTCCATCCACAGCGTGGTTTTAAGGCCGCGCTTCAGCCACGAAAGAAAATGGACCAGGTGCGGATTGCTGTCGTTGAGCAGCGCCCGTTCGGGCACGAGACTTAGGGTAACCGCCAGCGCTCCGCAGAACGGTTCGACCAGGCGGCGTTTCGAGTAAGGTCGCCAGAGCGACGCGAGCCGTGGGACCAGCCAGCGCTTCCCCCCGGCCCATTTCAAGGGTGGTGCCAGTGGCCCGGCTAGCGGGAGGGGTATCACAGCGTGAGACACGGTCTGCATCATTCTAAGGATTACCCCAACGGGATTGCCTCGTTGAGCAACATCACTGGAATATTCTGCCGAATGGGATAAAGGAATTTGCCGTCGGCGCGGACAAGGCCCTCGCTAAGTTTCTCGGAGACCACCTGGCCGGCGCGGTTTTTCAGGGAACCGGAGCCGATTCGGCGGTTTAGCTCGTCCAGAAGCGCGGCCTCCGCCAGGCGCAGGTCCTGGCGTGTTTCCGGGCAGCACAACAGGCTCAAGAATTCAGGCTCGTTCATCAAACTTTCACCGCTTTGAGGGCGGCCTCATATACTGTTTTCAGGGGAACGTTTGCTTGCGCCGCCAGCTTCTTGCAGGACTCGAATTCCGGAGCGGTTTGAACGACGCGGCCATCAAGACGGCCGAGCTTGACGGTTACATCCCCATAGGGTGTTTGGACAGTTGCGAATTCTCGGCGCAGTTTGCGGCGCTCAACGTTGTGTCGGCGAATGCCGAAACTGGTGGTTTCCCGCAACATCATTTCAGCGAACTTGTCGGCGTCAGCCTCCGCGCACAAGACAGTGAGCAGGGCGCCCGGCCGGTTTTTCTTCATCTGAATCGGTGTGTGGAATACATCGAGTGCCCCGGCCGAAAGCGCTTGTTCAACGAAGTGGCCGAGGATTTCTGCGCTGATATCGTCAAGGTTGGTTTCAAGGACGGCGATGGTGTCGGTGTCCCAGTCATGCACAGCGCTGGCGGAGGATGCTTCGCCCAGAATCGCCCGCAGCACGTTGGGGCGGGTCTTGTTCTCGCGGCTGCCGAGGCCAAAACCAATCTTCTCGGCGACGATTCCCTGCATCGGCCCGAAGGTCTCGACGAGCTCCGCGAGCAACGCGGCGCCAGTGGGGGTCACCAGTTCGTGCGGCTCACTGCATTGGGACAGGGGAATGCCGCGCGCGCCTAGAATGGCCAGCGTCGCCGGCGCCGGGATCGGGAAACGGCCGTGGGCGCAATCGACCCAGCCACAGCCTTCGACCACCGAGCTGGCCAGCACCTTCGGCTTGCCCAACAGTTCCAGCCCGATGCAGCCGCCGACGATATCGACGATGGAATCCACCGCGCCGACTTCGTGGAAGTGGACCTGGTCCGCCGGCAGGCCGTGGATTTTTCCTTCCGCGACCGCGATGCGCTGGAACACGGCGATTGATTTCTGTTTTACCCAATCGGAGAGCGGGCTTTGAGTGATGAGTTGTTTGATTTCGGTGAACGTCCGGCTGTGTTCGTGGCCGTGACTGTGGCTGTGACCGTGCGTGTGTGGGTGCGGTTGCGAAGGCGAGTGTGAATGCTCGTGAAGATGCTCGTGTTCGTGTTCGTGATCGCCGGAGATGTGGACATCGAATTTCACGCCTTCGATACTGCCCTTATGCGCGCGAGTAAAGTGGAGATGGTAGCCCTCCAGCGGCAATCGCGCCAAGGCCGCCTCCAGCGCCCGGGGCTCGACGCCGAGGTCCACCAGGGCGCCGATGAACATATCGCCGCTGATGCCGCTGAATATATCGAGATAGAGAGATTTCATTCCTTCGCCGCCAGAGCGTTGATCTGGCTGGCGGCGTAACCGGCGCCGAAGCCGTTGTCGATGTTCACAACGGTCATGCCGCTGGCGCAGCTATTGAGCATGCCGAGCAGCGCGGCCAGTCCGCCGAAGCTGGCGCCATACCCGATGCTGGTCGGCACGGCAATAACCGGTTTAGAGACCAGCCCGGCTACCACGCTTGGCAGAGCGCCTTCCATCCCCGCAGCTACGATGATCACGTTGGCACTCTGAATCCGGTCCAATTGACCGAACAACCGGTGCACGCCGGATACGCCGACGTCCGAAACGCGTTCAACCCGGTTGCCCATAATATCCGCAGTTACCGCCGCCTCTTCGGCGACCGGTAAATCGCTTGTGCCGGCGCACACGACCGCGATGGTCCCGGGCCGTTTGGCCAAGGCCTTGCGATCGATGGTCAGGCAGCGGGCGGTCTCGTGATGGACGGCGTCTTTGAATTTACGGCGGAAGAGCCGGGCCTGTTCTGCCGTAGCCCGCGTCACGAGTACTCGCTGGTCGTGGTCGAGCAGTTTGGCCGCGATCTTAGCGGCTTGTTCCGGTGTTTTGCCTGCGCCGAAAATGACTTCTGGAAAGCCTCGGCGCAACGCGCGGTGGGTGTCCACTTGAGCAAAACCGAGGTTGGCGACTGGCGCGGCCTGGAACGCCTGCAAGACCTTGTCCCGGCCTACCTGTCCAGCGCGGAATCTTTCGAGCAGTTGAATGGCTTCGGTCGTGGTCACGCCGGGCAAAATGCCACAGGTAAATTGGCGAATCAATGAGTCAATGAATCAATGAGTCAGTGCGGAATGAACCGAAGAATCGGCCAGCGTGCGAAGAGTTTCGGCCCAAAGACCGTGCGTTCATTCACTGATTTGCTGATTCACTAACTCGCTTATTTCGCTGGTGGTGGTGGAAAAGGCGGCCGTGATTTCTAAACAGATACCAGACGATAAGCACATTCAAGCCCAGGATGACCAGCACCGAGAGCGAGGGCCTCCGGATCAGCTCGTGGATTTCGATGGGGATAAAAAAGAGCGACTCGCCAATCGCGAGCCAGCCGGCCCAAGGCACGCGAAAGAGCAGCCCCGTGCCTTCCACTAATGAAAACAGGCTGTAGAGCACGGTGCCCCGCGCAATGGCCTTCACATTGGCGGGCGTGATCTGGCCGATTTTGTTGGCGAGTTCCGTGAAGAACGCTTTCTCCGGGTCTAGGTGAAAAAACTCCAGCGTTTGCCGGAACTCCTGCGGCAGGTTGTTGTCGCGCAATCGATAGACCCCTCCCGCCAGGAGCAGCAACAGCAGGCCTTTGCCCAACTTGATCGCAATGATCGCGTAGAGCGTTGGCGCGCGCTTCTTGGTCTGCCCCGCTTTGGCGTCCCCCGTTGTCGGGTTTGCCGGCATCAACGGATCTTCTCCACCAGACGCGGCACGAGCTCGTTGAGGTTGACACGCTCCTGCTTCATGCTGTCGCGGTCGCGCAGGGTGACCGTGTCCTTCAACTCGGGCCCCTGTTCGCCGAGTGTTTCAAAATCGATGGTCACCCCGAAGGGGGTGCCCGCTTCGTCCTGGCGCCGATAACGCCGTCCGATGGCGCCCGCCTCGTCGTAAAAAACCGTCAGGTGCGGCCGGAGCAGGTCGCGGACTTCCTTGGCCTTTTTTACGAGCTCGGGTTTGTTCTTGAGCAGGGGGAAAACGGCGACTTTGATCGGCGCGACGCGAGGATGAAACCTCATGACGACGCGGCTTTCCATCTTGCCCTTTTCATCCGGGGCCTGGTCTTCGCAATAGGCGTTGCAAATGAGCGCCAGGGCCAGTCGATCGACGCCGGCGGACGGTTCGATGACGTGAGGGACGTACTTGGCTTTGGCCTCTTCGTCGAAGTATTCCATCGATTTGCCGCTGAACTTCTGGTGTTGGGTGAGATCAAAATCGCCCCGCGCGGCAATGCCTTCGAGCTCCTGGGTGCCGAATGGGAATTTGTAAAGGATATCGACCGTCGCCTTGGCGTAATGCGCCAGCTCCTCCTTTTTCTGCCAGTACTCGACGAGGGTGTCGCGGCCCAGCCCGATGCTCTCGTACCATCGGATGCGCTGCCCGACCCAATATTTGTGCCAGACTTCCCAGCCCCAGTTGGGTTGAGGGTTGAGAGCTGAAAGTTGAGGATCGGAAAGCGAGGCGACTGAGCCCGCCATTTTTTGCACGATTTCATCCGGGCGGATGAAAAACTCCAGCTCCATCTGCTCGAACTCGCGCGACCGGAACGTGAAGTTGCGCGGGTTGATCTCGTTGCGAAAAGCCTTGCCGGCCTGGCAGATGCCAAAGGGCACCCGCTGGCGCGACACTTCGAGGACGTTTTTGAACTGGACGAAAATCGCTTGGGCGGTTTCCGGACGCAAATAAGCGACATTGTCCGGGCTTTCGACCGGGCCGACGTAAGTCTTGAGCATCAGGTTGAACGGGCGCGGTTCGGTGAGCAGGCTGCCGTTCTCGGGATTGTACCGGGTGCTGTTCTCGACCTGCTCGACGCGTTCGCCCAGCAGCGACGGGTTTTCGATTCCACGCTGCTGATAAAACTGTTTGGCGGCCTTCCGGGCGCTTTCAGGGGGTTTGCCCCGGGGCACGAGGACAGAGAAAGGGTCCTTGGATTCCCTGCCGGCGGCTTCATCGGTCGCTCCGGTGTAGAAATAGGCCGTGCCGCTCTGCGGGTCCACCTGATCGGCGCGGAACCGTTTCTTCGTCAGCAGACAATCGACCATCAAATCGCTGAAGGTGCTCGTGTGGCCGCTGGCCTCCCAGATGCGGGGGTGCATGATGATCGACGCCTCCAGCCCGACCACGTCGTCGCGCAGTTGGGTCATCGAGCGCCACCAGCATTCCTTGATGTTGCGCTTGAGTTCGGCGCCCAGCGGACCGTAGTCCCAAAACCCATTCAGGCCGCCATAGACCTCGGACGATTGAAAAATGAAGCCGCGCCGCTTGCACAGCGAGACGATTTTTTCCATCAATTCGCCGGTTTTTGGTTCAGCCATAGGACGCGCAGTGTTCTCGATGGGCATGGCGATGTCAAGGTAGGGCACAAGCCGATTCTTGCGCAGATTCTCTTTGCTATAGACTGGCGTTTTGTGGCAAAAGATGCCCATGTCAAATCCATGGGAGCACGCAGATGTCGAACAAAGATACTAACTCCGATTCTCTAACTCTATGAACTGGTACTATGTCGAGGCTGGCCAGCAAACCGGCCCGGTGGACGACGCACAACTGGCTGAACTCGAACGCAGCGGCCGGATCCAGACTGATACCCTCGTGTGGCGTGAGGGCATGACCGACTGGCAACCTTACCATTACGTCAAACCGGGAGCGGCGACTGCAACGGCCGCACCCCCGCTTGCCGCGGCCCCCGTCGCCGGGGTCGCGGAGGGGGTGTGTGCCGAGTGCAACGGGGTCTTTAATCTCCAGGACATGATTCGCCACGGCAACATTTATGTGTGCGCGAAGTGCAAGCCGGTCCTGATGCAAAAGCTGGCCGAAGGTGCCCGGCTCAACACCGGGGCGCTGAACTACGCCGGTTTTTGGACGCGATTCGCAGCGGTGTTCCTGGACGGGCTGATCCTGTGGGTGGTGAACACTGCGATCAACCTGGCCGCAGGACTCGGCGCCTTCCAGACCAACCGGAATCCATCCGCCGGGTTCAGCGCGATTTTTGTGCTTGTGTTCTTCCTGGAGATTGCCATTGCCCTGTCATACGAGACGGTGATGATAGGCAAATACGGCGCCACGCTGGGCAAGATGGCGTGCAAGATTAAAGTGGTCACACCCGACGGCGCCAAGGTTTCTTACATGCGATCGCTCGGCCGTTACTTTGCCAAGTTCCTCAGCGGCATCCTGTGTGCAGTCGGGTACATCATCGCAGCTTTCGATGACGAGAAACGCGCGCTGCACGACAGGATCTGCAACACACGCGTGGTCCTGAAGTAGTGGTTCGGGATGAATTCGCCTCTGCAGTGCCCCAAATGCCAGACGACGCTCACGGAGGTTCACCTGAACCAGCCGGAACTAATCCCATGCTTGTCGTGCGGAGTGCCGCTTCAAGCGGAAGTCTTTCCTGCTCTGTTTCGCCGGGTCGTTCCCGGCAGCGCGGGGGAGGTCCTCGTGGTCGAAAACGAAGCGAGTTGTTTTTATCACCCTCAGAAAAAGGCCGTGCGGCCCTGTGAAGCCTGCGGCCGGTTTATGTGCGCGCTCTGCGATTGCGAATTGCATGGCGAGCATTTTTGCCCGGCCTGCCTCGAGTCCGGCAAACGGAAGGGCAAGATCAAACGGCTGGAGAACGAGCGCACGCTTTACGACAATATTGCCCTGGGCCTGGCATTGTATCCACTGCTGATTTTTTATCTCACCATCATCACAGCGCCGATGGCTCTATTCGTCGCCCTTCGTCGTTGGAATTCGCCCCGGAGCATCGTCCACCCCACCAGGATTCGACTGGTGCTGGCGGTCATCCTGTCGGGCCTCCAGATTGCCGGTTGGGCCGCTGCGATTTTTTTTCTGACCACCCGGTCCCGTTCGCATGGCTGAAAAAGAATACACTCGCCTGACGCGCTCGAAATCCCGGTCCGTGTTCGGGATCGTATCGACCTCGCGTTCAAGTCTTTGGCTGGCGAAGGACCACTTGCTGTGTATTGACACCACCGGGTACACGGAGACCTACAAGCGGTTTCACTATCGGGATATCCAGGCGGTCATCATTCGGAAGACTGAAAGCTGGAAGGTCCTGGCCGCGATTTTGGGCGCAATCGCGGGTGTTTTCGCCCTGATTGCCGTATTTGGCGGTGGCCCCATCGTCGCTTGGATTTTTGGCAGTCTGGCGGGTTTCTTTCTGCTGGGCGCGATCCTGGATCTCACCGCTGGGCCGAGCTGCACTTGCCACCTGCGGACAGCGGTGCAAACGGAGGAGTTACCTTCACTCATTCGAGTGCGGCGTGCCCGGAAAACTCTGAACCGTCTGCGACCGCTATTGACGCAGGCGCAGGGCTGGCTCGGGGCTGAGGACCTCCCGGCACGCTTTCGCGAATGGATGGCGGCTGAGGCCGGCACCTCCGTCAGCGCCGCCGCTGCACCTCTGAATGCGGCGGGTGCTCCGGACTCCCCGTCGCAGCCTGTCCCCTGAGTGTGGGGTGAGCAGCCATGCCCGACCTGGCCCATCAAAGGTGTTTGAACCATGCCGAGCGCGAAGCGGTGGCGAGATGCCTGGCCTGCGGCCATTATTTTTGCCGGGAATGCGTCACCGAGCACGATGATCGGGTCATCTGCGCCGCCTGCCTGCGCAAACTCACTCACGTGCCATTGCTCCAGCGCCGCGGTTTCGGGAGCGTGGTGCGGCTTGGCCAATGCTTGTTAGGGCTGTTGCTCGCCTGGTTTTTCTTCTACCTGGTTGGCGAAAGCTTGCTGGCGCTGCCGAGCTCCTTTCATGAGGGAACACTCTGGCACGCAAATTGGGCCAACTTCTGATGAAACCTAACGCGCGCCGCTTGCGGGGCAAGGCCAGCCTCGAGCTCCTCGAAGAGGCCTTTCACCTGTTGCGCTCAGCCCCAACCACGGCCCTGGCGAGCTATTATCTTGGCGCGCTGCCGTTCGTGTTGGGGTCGTTCTGGTTTTGGGCGGACATGAGCCGCAGCCCGTTCGCCTACCAGCACCTGGACGCCGCCGCCCTGGGCCTGGCAGTCTTGTTTCTGTGGATGAAGTGCTGGCACGTGCTGTATGTGCGGGCGCTGCGAGATTCGATAGCTGGCGGCTTGCCGCCGCTCAGCCCCGGCGCAGTCTGGCGCATCGTGGTAACGCAAGCGGCCATGCAGCCGACGGGCTTGTTCCTTTTGCCTCTGGCTTTGGTCCCGGTGTTGCCCTTCCCGTACGTGTTTGCATTTTATCAGAACCTGACCGTGCTGGCCAGCGGCGAGTCAGCGGGGTTCGGTGCCCTGGCGAAGCGCGCCGCCCGGCAGAGTTCGCTTTGGCCGCGGCAAAACTCCGCGCTGGTGGTGGTTATGTTCGGTTTCGGGCTAATCGTGTTCCTCAACTGGGCGACATTTTGCTTTCTGCTGCCCGGCCTGATAAAGATGCTGTTCGGGGTGGAATCCGTTTTCACCCGCAGCGGAATGAGCATGCTGAATACGACCTTTTTTGCGGCAATGTTCGGACTGACCTACCTGTGCGTGGATCCACTGGTGAAAGCTGCCTATTGCCTGCGTTGCTTTTACGGCGAATCCCTTGTGTCCGGAGAAGATTTGAAGGCGGAGCTGAGGCAGTTCGCCCCGTCCGGGGCCGCGCAACAGGTTGCGCTCTGTCTGCTGTTGGCGCTTAGCAGCGCTGCCTGGGGGTCGGAACCCGAGGGTGTGGCGCGCTGTCCCCAGCGCGCCGCCGCTCCCCACCGGGTTACCGCCTCGTCCCAGCACTCTGAACCACTCCTGGCCAAATTGCTGGAAGGCCTCGAGGATCCCGCCGAAGCAGGAGCACCGCTTTCCCACCGCAGAGACGCGATGAGCGCAGCGGTGGAGAATCGCAACCAAACCGCGCGAAGCGTATGGCGGGCGTGGAGCTTGCTGCCGCTTTCCGACCGACCGGTGGCCTTCGACAGCGCCGGCAAGCTGGACGCGCTGGAAAATGGTCCGGCTACACCGGCTCCCGGGGCCGACCCGGGCACACTTAAGCAGAAGTCCAGCCAGGATGCCGCTCCCGCTTTTTCCGCGCCGGAGTTGGACCGAACAATCCAGGAGGTCATTCAGCAGCGCAAATACACTTGGCGGATGCCGCGCGAAAAAATCGTCAAGCCCGAGGCCGAACAGAAAGGAATTATCGGCCGTTTCTTCGAGCGAGTAGGCGAGTTGCTCCGACGCGGGCTCAAGGCCATGTGGGACGGGTTGGACAGTCTGCTGCGGAGGTTGTTCCAGGGGCGAAAATCAACCAACTACGACGGTTCGGGCTACGGGTGGATTTTCCTGCTCCAGCTCCTGCCGTATTTGCTCATCGCGGCGGTTGCGGCAGCGTTGGGATTTTTGCTGTATCGCCTGTGGCTCAGCCGGCGCCGGCCGGCGGCGGCAATCGCCGGCGAACCGATTCAGCTAGCGCCCGACCTCTCAGATGAGAACGTCGGCGCGGAGCAATTGCGCGAGGATGGCTGGAGCAAGCTTGCGCGCGAACTCCTGGCACAGGGCGAGTTGCGCCTGGCGATGCGGGCGTTCTACCTGGCGAGCCTGGCCCACTTGTCGCAGCGCAATCTCATCAGTCTGGCCCGATTCAAATCGAACCGGGATTATGAACGCGAGCTTCACCGGCGGGGCCATTCCTTTCCTGAACTGTTGGCCGTTTTCAGCGAAAACGTTTCGGTCTTCGAGCGTATCTGGTATGGCATGCACGAGGTAAGCGGTGAGCTGGTAACCCAATTCGCCGCGAAGGTGGAGCGGATAAGGAGCGGAGCATGCTAGCCGCTAAAGATATTTGAGGTATGACCCGGCGGCTTCCTTTTCTCATTCTGCTGTTCTGTGCGGCGGCCTTCGCGTTCGGCCTGTTCGAGCTGTTCAAGCTCCGCTACGAGGCGGGAGATGTGTACCCTCCCTACTCCTCTCTGCGTTCTGACCCGCTTGGCACGATGGCGTTTTACGAGAGCCTGGCCCGGATGCCGGGGATTTCGGTCCGCCGCGATTTCAGCGCTGACAACCGCTTACCAACCGGTCGTGAGGTGGCCTACTTTCACCTGGCGGGCTCTTCGGAAGAATGGGCCTCGATGCCGGAGGACCTGGTGCAGGAAGTCGATGATTTCCTGGCGCGCGGAGGGCGACTGGTTATCACCCTCTTTCCGGAAAAGACCCGGTCATTCCGGGCGACCCCAGCTCCAACGGGATTTCCGAAGAAGTCCGGGAAGCGGTCCAAGTCTGAGGAAGAGCGTTTGCTCCGGCGAACCTCCCTCAAGAAAAAATGGGGCGTAGAGTTCGGATTCAGGGCGTTGGCGTCCGCCCGGGGCGAAACTTACGAACCTGCCCGGGTCATCAACCGAACCGACTTACCGCTGCCGGACAGCCTGGACTGGCACAGCGCGATGATCCTTACGAATCTGGATGGTGCCTGGCGGACGATCTATGCGCGGGGCACCAATCCGGTGGTCGCCGAACGCGAAGTCGGCTCCGGCACGGTAGTGATGGCGACCGACTCCTATTTTGTCAGCAACGAGGCGCTGAGCAAAGAACGGCACGCTGATTTGCTGGCCTGGCTGGTTGGCCCGGGCCGCCAGGTGGTGTTCGACGAAGCCCATTTCGGCATCGTCGAAACCTCCGGCATCACGATGCTGATGCGTCAATACCGTCTGCATGGCCTGGTCGCCGGCTTGTTACTCCTGGCCGGGCTCTTCATCTGGAAAAACTCGACGAGCTTTGCGCCACCGTATCCCGATGAGCTGGTTAAAGGGCCGGTGGCGGGCAAGGAAGCCGCGGCTGGATTCGTAAACCTGCTGCGGCGCAACATTCCCGCGCGGGATGTGTTGCGCGTCTGTTTTGAGGAATGGACCGGCACCTTGCAACGGCGCAGCGGGTATTCCATAGCCCGCGTGGACCAGGCGCAGGCGGTGCTCGAGGCCGAGAATGCGAAGGCGAGGGTCGAGCGGGACCCGGTCCGCGCTTATCAGGAAATTTGCCGGGTGTTGAAAGGAAGCAAGAACTCATGAACCCAGACAAACTCAAGGAAGTGCTCGACCAGGCGCGGCAAGAGGCCGGCAAGGTCATCATCGGCCAGCAGGAGGTCATCGAGAAGGCGCTGATCGCCATCTTCACGGGGAACCATGCCCTTATCGAAGGCGTGCCCGGTGTTGCCAAAACGCTTCTGGTGCGCACGCTCGCGCAAGTCTTGGGTTGCGACTTCGCCCGCATTCAATTCACCCCGGACCTGATGCCTGCCGATATTACAGGCACCAACGTCTTCAACCTGCAACGCAACGAGTTCTCGCTCATCAAGGGCCCGGTTTTCACTTCGTTCTTGCTGGCGGATGAGATCAACCGCGCTCCGGCCAAGACCCAGTCGGCCCTGCTTCAAGCGATGCAGGAACGCCTGGTGACCATCGACCGGGAGACACACGTGCTGCCGCCGAATTTCACTGTGTTCGCGACGCAAAACCCAATTGAATACGAGGGCACTTACCCGCTGCCCGAAGCGCAGAAGGACCGCTTCATGCTCAAAATTACCATGAAGGCTCCGGACCGTGCCGAGGAACTCACCCTGGCGCAACGAACGATGACCAAGGAGGCACCGGAAGCCTTGCTGGCGAGCGGCGTCGTGCAGGCCGTGATCAGGGGACAGGATTTGCAGCAAATGCGCGAGCAATTGGGCGCGATTCTCCTGCGCGAGGAACTGGCCGGCTACCTGGTCGATATCGTCCGGGCGACGCGGCAGCACGAGAGTGTGCTGGTCGGGGCAGGCCCGCGCGCGACGCAGTCATTGCTGATGGCCTCGCGCGCTTACGCGGCGATTGGCGGACGCGACTTTGTGACGCCCGATGACATTAAAATCATGGCGGTGCCCGTGCTCGAACATCGCCTAATTCTGCGGCCGGAGTTTGAGATCGAAGGGCTGACGGTCGCGGACGTGATTCAACAGATCCTCCAACAGATTGCGGTGCCGCTATGATCGTGCCTCGCTCCAGGCTGCTGTTTTGGGTTGCGGTGGTGGTGCTGCCCTTCTCGCTGCTGGCAACCGCCGAACCCGCGGCGAGCACGGTCGCGCTGGTCGCTATCGGCGGTTTGGTTGCGCTGGCGATGGTCGATGCCGCAGGGGCACGCAGTGGGTTGGATGGCGTCAGCGTCGAATTGCCTGCGGTGGCGCGGATGTCTCAGGACCGCGCAGGAAAGCTGGAGGTGCGGATTCGCAACGAACGTCAAAAGCCGAAGACCGTACGGTTGGCGCTGGGCCTGCCCCGCGAGATCGAGTCGGAACAAGAGGATGCGCGTGTCGCGTTGCCGGCTGACAGCGAGTGGTCGCGGTTTGCCTGGACCTGCCTGCCGCGCCGGCGCGGCAACTACCGGCTTGAAACCGCCCGGCTTGAAACCAGTTCGCCGCTCGGTTTTTGGGACGCCCGCAAAACGCTGCCGGCGCCGTCCGAGCTGCGCGTTTATCCGAACCTGTCGAGCGAGCGACGGAACCTGGCGGCATTATTCCTTCATCGTAGCGCGGCCGGTTTGCACGCCCAGAGACAGATCGGCAAAGGCCGTGAGTTTGAAAAACTACGCGAGTACATGCCCGGCGACGGCTTCGAGGAGATTCATTGGAAGGCGACCGCGAAGCGCGGCCGGCCAATCACGAAAATCTTCCAGCTCGAGCGGACGCAGGAGGTGTATGTGGTCATTGATGCCTCACGGCTGTCCGGGCGCGAAGTCGAACGCCAAGTGCCGGCCAAACGTTCCCCCCGACCCTCGACCCCCGACCCTCCACACTCCACTTCCACGCTCGAACGCTTTATCACAGCGGCGCTGGTGCTTGGCCTCGCGGCGGAGCAGCAGGGTGACTTGTTCGGGCTGCTGACCTTTACCAACAGAGTTGTGAATTTCGTGCGCGCCCGGAACGGCAAGGCCCATTATAGCTCCTGCCGCGACGCGCTCTATCTCCTCCAGCCCCAGGTGGTGACGCCTGATTTTGATGAGGTTTGCACCTTCATCCGCCTCCGGCTGCGACGGCGCGGGTTGCTGGTTTTTCTGACGTCGCTCGATGATCCGGTGGTGGCAGAGAGCTTTGTGCGGAACCTGGACTTAATCCAGCGTCAGCACCTGGTGGTGGTCAACATGCTGGAGCCGCCGGGCGTGGCGCCGGCCTTTTCGAACCCGGATGTTGCGACGGTGGACGACCTTTATGAACGTCTGGGGGGCCATTTGCGGTGGCAGAATTTGCGGGAATTGGAGAAGGTGCTGCAACGGCGCGGCGTGCGTTTTTCTTTATTGAAGAACGAGCGGCTCAGCGCCGACTTGGTGTCACAATACCTGAACGTGAAGAGGAGGCAGGCGTTGTGATCATCGACCTGCAAAAGTTCGTGTCCACGGAGCAGTCCTTCTGGGCCGAACTGGAGCGGCAGCTCGAGAAGCTCGAGGCCGAGCCGAACCTCCGGATGACGCTCGAACAGCTCCGCCGGTTTCACTTGCTCTATGAGCGCACGGCGGCGGACCTGGCCCGGATCACCACGTTTTCGTCCGAGCCGGAGACCCGGAATTACCTGGAGAGCCTCGTCGCGCGCGCCTACGGCGAGATTCACGAGACCCGCGAACGCCGGGGGCGACTGCACCCGTTACGGTGGTTTTTCCACACCCTGCCGCGGACGTTCCGGCGGCACGTGCGCGCCTTCTACCTATCGGTGGCCATCACACTGGCTGGATGCGCGTTTGGCGGGTTGGCACTCGCGCTGGACCCCGCCTCCAAGTCGGTGCTGATGCCGTTCCCACACCTGCTGCAGGATCCCGCCCGCCGGGTCGCCGAGGAAGAAAAGGCAACGACTGACCGGTTGGCCGGCCAGAAGAGTTCGTTTTCGGCTTTCCTCATGACGCACAATACCCGCGTGTCGATCTTCACCCTGGCGTTGGGGATGACCTGGGGTGTTGGAACGATTGTCATGCTTTTTTACAACGGCATCATGTTGGGCGCCGTGGCAGTAGACTACGTGCGCGCCGGTCAGGCGACGTTTTTGATGGGATGGCTTCTGCCGCACGGTGTGATCGAGATTCCAGCTATCCTTATCGCCGGCCAGGCCGGGCTGATGCTGGCGCTGGCGTTGATCGGCTGGGGCAGGCGCATCCCCCTTCAGGCGCGCCTGCGAGAAATCTCGCGAGACCTGGTCACCCTAATCTTCGGCGTAGGGCTGCTGCTGGTCTGGGCCGGGTTCGTCGAGGCTTTTCTATCGCAATATCACGAACCCGTGATGCCCTATTCTGTCAAGATTGCCTTTGGCCTCGTGGAGTTGGTCCTGCTGTCTTTATTCCTGGCGAAATCAGGAACGACCCCACAGGCGGGCGATGATGCGCAGTCTTAACACAATGACGCAAAGAAATGAAGGCGCTGGGCGAAAGGGAAGCGCGCCGAGGATGTACTTTGCGCATAAACCACACCGGCTTCCCGCCTCCCCTCTCTGCCTTGCCTCCTTGCACCTTTTCGATAAAGGGCGGCCCTGGAGCTCAAAATGAAAACGAGCGCGCTTGAGATCCGGACTCCGGAGGGGATTGTATTTTCCCAGTTGCTGGCCGGGCCGGTGACGCGGGCGCAGGCCTGGGTTGTGGATCTGCTTTGTACCATGGCGCTCCTAACGATCATGGGTTACCTGCTCCTGCCGTTGCAGCTCGTCAGCCCCAATCTTGGCGCGGCCGCGGCGACCCTGGGCTACTTCTGCGTCAGCATCGGCTACGCCGTCGTTTGCGAGTGGTGGTGGCGAGGGCAAACCATCGGCAAAAAACTGTTCCGCTTGAGGGTCGTCGATGCCGAAGGGCTGCGGCTCCAATTCAATCAAATCGTCACGCGCAACCTGCTGCGGTTCGTGGATTCATTGCCGCTGTTTTACTTCGTTGGCGGCTTGGTCTGCTGGGTCAGTCCCAAATGCCAGCGTTTGGGCGACATTGCCGCCAATACCATTGTCATCCGGCATCCGCGCCTGGCCCAGCCGGACCTGAGCCAACTGCTGGCAGGCAAATACAACTCGCTCCGCCAGCATCCTCACCTGGCGGCCCGCCTGCGGCAGCGCGTCTCGCCGGCGGAGGCCGCGGTCGCCCTGCAGGCATTGCTTCGGCGTGACGAATTTGTACCCGTCGCCCGGGTGGAATTGTTTGCCGAGCTGGCTGCGCATTTTCATGACCTGGTCGAATTCCCGGCCGAAGCGACCGACGGCATCACGGACGAACAGTATCTGCGCAACGTCGTGGATGTGGTGTATCGCAGCCGCGCTGACAAAGAGCCTCAGTGAAGGCGGGGCTGGGGCACACGATTCCAATCGTGCGGATGGTTTTTGCGGTCAGGCGTACGACCTGAGCCAGATGCCCTTTTCAGCACGCGCGTGGCACGACAAAAATTCACTATCCTAATCACGCTGATCGATTATTATGGAGGCTGAGAACCCACAGAAGAAATGGGTGAATTGTGAGCAAATTGCTGTTAATCGACGATGAAGCGGATGTGCAATACTCGTTCCAGCGGATTTTTGATTCGCCGGAAGTCGAGTTGACGACTGCTTCGAGCGGGGAGGAGGGTTTGCGGCTGATTCCCAAGCTGAAACCCGACCTGGTGATCATGGACGTGCGGATGGGCGGGATGAGCGGCTTGGAAACATTGCGTCGGATCCGGCAGATGGATTCCAAGCTGCTGGTCATCCTGATGACCGCCTACGGGACAACTCAAACGGCCATCGAAGCGATGAAGCTGGGGGCGTACGATTATCTGTTGAAACCGTTCGACCTGCCGAAGCTCAAGGAGATCGTGGCCCGGGCGCTCAAGGCGGCCCACGACATTCGCGGCGGGCCGCGCTATGATTTCGAGGCTAAAGAGCGCCGCAAACTCCAGCCGGAAGACCTGCAATCGGAGATTGTCGGCAAGAGCGAGCCCATCCACGAGGTATTCAAACAGATCGGCCAGTTCGCCGCGACGGACACCACCGTCTTGATCACGGGCGAAAGCGGCACGGGTAAGGAGCTCGTGGCGCGCGCCATTTATCACCACAGCGATCGCAGTCAGAAACCATTCCTGGCCGTGAACTGCGCGGCCATTCCCGAGCAGTTGCTCGAAAGTGAGTTGTTCGGGCACGAGCGTGGCGCGTTCACCGGGGCGGCGGCTCAGCGGATCGGCAAGTTCGAACAATGCAACGGCGGCGTGATCTTTCTTGATGAGATCGGCGATATGACGCCAATGACCCAGACCAAGGTCCTGCGCGTGTTGCAATCGGGACAGTTTGAGCGGGTTGGCGGCAATGCGACCCTTACGGTCGATGTGCGTGTCATCGCGGCGACCAACAAGCCCCTTGAGCAAGCGGTGGCCGCGCGGCAGTTTCGCGAGGACCTCTTCTACCGGCTGCACGTGGTCCGCATTCACATGCCCCCGCTGCGCGAGCGCCGCGAAGATATCCCCGTGCTGTTAAACTATTTTCTCAACAAGTTCGCCCGCGAGCAGGGGCGCGAGCCCAAATCCATTGCTTCCAACGCCGTGAAAGCGCTGGAAAAGTACCACTGGCCGGGGAACGTGCGGGAACTGGAGAACGCTTTGCGTCGCGTGCTGGTGGTTTCCCAGGGGGATGTGGTGCTGCTGGAGGACTTGCCTCCCGAGATTGCCGGAGAGAGTTCCTCTTCCACCGCGCCTCCCGGCCTGGCCGTTGCGAGCGAGGGCGCAGTCGAAGACGTAGCGATGCTCGCGCGTCAGTTTTTCCAATGGGCGCGCCGCGATCCCAAGTTGAAGGTACTGCCGGCGGTCGAGCGCGAGTTGGTGATCCAGGCCTTGAAGGAAACCAGTGGCAATCAGGTCCACGCCGCCAAGCTTCTGGGCATCACGCGGGCGACCCTGCGAAAACGAGTGGAAAAGTTCGGCATTCAGCGCGAGTTGAACATTACTTGAGCCAAATGACGCCGAATGAAATGGTTGCCACCCAAAATCGGAACGCTGCTCGGCCTGGGCCAGGTTCCGGGCGTGGAACCGGGCTCGCCTCAGCCACCGCAACGGGCGGCGGCTGACCAAAAGAGACCGGTTTTCGAGCCGGCGGCCGCTGCGGAGGAAGCACAAATCCGGCGTTGCCTGGAAGCAGGCCGACGAGCCGAAGCGCTTAAACTTGCACGGCGACTTGTTGGCCGAGACAGCCGGCGTCCGGGCGCGCACTTTCTGCTGGCGACCTGCCTGGATCGGATCGGACGTTACGAGGAAGCTCTGGAGTCCTACCGCGCCGAACTGTCGCTGAACCCGAACCAACAGGCGGCGCGAGCCCGGTGCGAACAGTTGGAGGCGTCTTTGGTTCGGCCGACAGTAAGCAAGGTTCCGCCGGACGAGCGAAATTGGCGCAGTAGCCTGCCACGCACTTTGCTGCTAACCGTTCAGCGAGCGCATCTCCACTACCGCTATCGCGATGTGCCATTGATCAAGAACCCATTTGACCTGGCATTGTATCAACGCCTCCTTTGGGAACTCAAACCGCTTACTATCATTGAAGTCGGTTCGAAGCACGGCGGCAGCGCGCTCTGGATGGCCGATTTGCTGAACAATTTCGGCATCGAAGGACATATCTATTCGGTGGATATCGTGAAAGTCGAAGCGGTGTCTCATCCAAGGGTCACTTTTTTGGAGGGGGATGGCCGCGCCTTGGGCGACACACTGCGCCGGGAGTTCCTTGAGTCCTTGCCGCGGCCCTGGTTGGTCGTCGAAGATGCCGACCACGAATATGAAACTTCGAGCGCGGTCCTCAGTTTCTTCCACCCCTGGCTCCGGCCTGGCGAATACATCGTCGTCGAGGACGGAATCCTTTCGGACTTGCTCGAAGACCCCCAATGCAATTGCGGCCCGCACCGCGCGCTGAAGGAATTCCTCGCGCGGCATCGGCGCGATTACGACATCGATTCCGGCTATTGCGACTACTTTGGCCACAATGTCACGTGGTGCACGAACGGATTTCTCAAGAAGGTGACAGCCTCGGACTCCGCCGAAGATGAGGAGTTCCGCGAATTGCTCGCAGTGGTTCAGCCCTATACGATGCTCGGCCCGGAGCGATTGTTCTCGCTGTTCCGATTGGCAAAGGAGGTCTGTCTGCGCGACCTGCCTGGGAATTTCGTCGAGTGCGGTGTGGCCGCGGGCGGCTCATCGGCCCTGCTGGCGGCGGTCGTCGCCCGCCACAGCCGCCGCCCGCGCAAGCTGTTTGCCTGCGATTCGTTTGCCGGGCTGCCGGCGCCTGGGCCCTTGGACCGGCACGAAAGCCAACCGGCCGCGGCTCTTGGCTGGACCGCCGGAACTTGCGCCTCCCCGGTCGATTCGTTGCTCGAGGTTAGCGCCAGGCTCGGTGTCAGCCAGATCGTCGAACCAGTGTGCGGGTTCTTCGTCGAGACTCTGCCGACCGCACGCGAGCGGATCGGTGAGGTAGTGTTCTTACATCTGGACGGCGATTGGTATGAGTCCACGCGCGTGGCGCTGGAGAATTTGTACGCGCAGGTGGTACCGGGCGGGCTTATCCAGATCGATGACTACGGCTATTGGGAGGGCTGCGGTCGGGCCGTGGCCGACTTTCAGAGAGACCATGGCCAGCGATTTGAACTCAACCGGATTGATACGACCGGCGTCTGGCTGCGCAAGCCGCACGGGCATGCATTGAAACCATCAGAATGACAGTACGCTTCGAGAGGTAGGGTTGTTTGTCCTCAAACAGCCGTGAGTAACCGTAGCCGCGTCCGGGAATTCTGCACGCTGCGACGGCGCGTTGGGGACAACGCGCCCTACCATCCTGCGCGTCTCAATGGGGACGCCCGCTCACTGTTCCGGCTTTCGCTCTGCAACCACGCTCGCGTGGACTGCTGGCGTTTCAGCGGTCAGACGTCGCTTTCGGGCAATGACGCGGTAAGCGGAGGCGAGCGAGTGGACGTGAAACCGACTGCGTCGGCATTTTCGTCGCAGGTAAGGAAAGAAGAACCACTTCAGGAGGAAGTGTTCGAAGGTATTCGCTGCATTGAGCCATTCGATGAAGACCCAGGCCAGCGTAGCATAAACCGAATGCACGCCTTCGCTTTGGATGACCTCGAAGCCATGCTGTTGAACCAAGCGTTTCAGGCCGTCGAGCGTGTAGCGTTGGAAATCTGTCGGGTCCAGGTGCTCGGGTTGCATGAAGGGCACGCACAGGTACAGAATCCCTTTCGGTTTGCAGACCCGATGGAACTCTCTCAACACATCATCGGGGTTGGCCACGTGCTCCAGCACCGCATTGCAGATGATGACATCGAAGAAGCCGTCCTCGACCGGAATCTGGTGCAACGGAGAGAAGATGTTGATGTTGGCATTGTGCAAGCCCGTCGGGATGTCCTGGTTGAACAGTTGGCCGTCAACGAGGCGACGGATATCGCGATTGCCCGCCCCGGCGTTTAGCACCTTCCCTTTAAAATAATGCTGGTGGGGGCCGAACTCGGCCTCGATCGATGGAAAAATCTCAGGCACCGAGAGGCGCGGGGCCAGGCGCTCCCAAATCCGCCTGCCTTTCGGCCGCGAGTCGTCACTTGTGGCCATAGGAATTCACAAAATCCGGTACCGCTGCTGATTTCGGCCACCAGCATGGGCCGTGTGCCGTGGTGATTCAACTGTTTTCCAAGTTAAGCATTGCCCTCCATGGTTTCCTGTTCAAAACTCACGCCGATGAACCCGTCATCCGAGGTTTCAGAACGCTTCGCTGCGGCGAGGGGGAACGCCCGGGTCAGCGCCTTGGGGGCATCGGGCGCCTCCAAAGGGCGCCTGCTGAACCTGGGCTGTGGAAACCGTTTCCATCCGGCGTGGCTGAACGTGGATGCCGCGCCCACCGACGGCACCGTGCTCAAGCACGACCTGTGCAAACCCTTGCCGTTTGCGAATGAAACCTTCGCTGCAGTCTACCATTCGCATGTGTTGGAGCACTTGCCGCGGGAACGAGCGCTTCCGTTTCTGAAGGAATGTCGCCGCGTTTTGATTCCGGCGGGGATTTTGCGGGTAGCGGTGCCTGACCTGGAAACGCTGGCCGCGCTTTACCTGGAAATGTTGCGCGGGGCGCTGGCCGGAGACCAAAAATGCCGCGAGCATTACGAGTGGGCAACCATCGAACTGCTCGACCAGTTGGCGCGCCAGCACGCCGATGGCGGAGAGATGTTTAAGTATCTTTGTCGTGACCCTATTCCGTCACTGGATTTCGTGACGCAGAGACTGGGTTACGAGGTGACCAGCAAGCTGGAGCAAATACGCGCCTATGTCAAAGGCGGGCTGACGCCGGAAAAAATCGAACAGCAGCGGGCCACGTTCGGCCCGGAAGAGGTCGGCCGGTTTCGCACTTCGGGGGAAGCGCATCTCTGGATGTACGATCGTTACTCGCTCGGGCAATTGCTCGAAGTTGCCGGATTCCAGCAGGTTCAGGTGATGCAAGCCCAGACCTCTCGAATACCCGACTTCCAAACATACAAGCTCGATGTTCTATCCGACGGCTCGGTTCGGAAGCCGGACTCGCTGTTCATGGAGGCTACACGGGCCTGAATTTCGGCTATGTTCGCCTGAAAAGCGACCGGCACTGCTTGAGGAGACGGCCGATCTCCCGTTGGACCTTGAAAAGGACAGGTTTCGGCCTGGCGCTGCGGAGATTGCGCTCGGCGGCCACCGCGTTTACCAGCAGGTACCGCAACCACATGGGGGCATCGCGGGAATAGCGTTCGAGCACTTCCATTTGCTTCGAATAATCCAACGCACCCGGGCATACGCTGATGTCAGTGCCGGCAAGTTCCATGAGCGTGTCGGGGCAAACATCCCAGGCTCGGCCGGCGATCGAGATCTCGGCCAGATACGCCCACATGCCTTCCGGCCTAACCAACCTTTCTGGCCGCGGCTCATCTCGGGCTGAGTCCAACTTTAGAATGAGGCAGCCGGCGCCGAACAGGTTGTTGAAGATCCCGCCCTCAAGGCAAGGTCCCAGCGGCTCATAGAGGTAACAAGAATCAGCGCCGTTCTCGTTCCCCACCTTGCCGCAACAGGTGAGTGCCTCCAGCCCTGAATGCTCCATCGCCGCAACCAGACACGCCAGCATCTCGCGCTCTGCGTAGCAGCTCCGTGTCCAGTACGCGATGTATGTGTTCCCGGTGAGGGGAGGAGTGGTCGCGCGTGCGTTCCATGCGGAGGCATTTCGCTGGATGCTCCAGCCGCGTTCCTGGCAGTATTCAGCAAGCCCAGGTGGGAGGTGCCGTTGCTCAGGGCCGCAAGCGTCAGAAATCACCGTGACCCGCGACGTCCGGAATGTTTGGTTCTCCAGCGACTCCAGCGCGCGGTCCTTCGATAGCTCAACCGAACCGGCAGCGACAAACACTCGGACTGCCGGTGGCGTGGAATTGGGCCGGCTCTCAGCGGAATCGCGGCTGCGCGCTTTGGCCTGTTCCGAGAACTCGTGCCATAGTTGTTGGGCTCGGGCTAAATCGTAGCGCTTAGCTGGCGGCGGGAGTTGATCGCTGAGTCCAGCTCTGATCCGGGCAGCCAGAGCCGCAGGTTCCGGCTCGAAAAGCCGCTCGGTTCCCGCGAAAAGCTCGGGAATCCCTCCGGAGTTCGTGGCGATCACATTGAGGCCGAGCTGAAGCGACTCGATGACCGCATACGGAGAGTTATCGACGAGTGAAGGGCATACCACCAGCGCGTCATTGTGCGCGGAAAGGAATTCCAGCGCCTGGCGATGATCTAAATGGGTCACCTGCGTCAGGCGCACGGCTGGAGAGAATCCGCAGCGGTGTTTCTCAATGCTTGCCGAGCCTCCGCCGTCCGGCGTATAGCCGGATCTTCCCAAAAAGGTCACCTCGATCGGCCGCCGCGCAAACACGCCCTCGCCGTCGAGCAACCGGAGCGCTTCCAGAAACAACAACAGGCCCTTGCGCACTTCAAGCCTGCCGAAAAAGATGATCTTACCTGTACCGGAGCGGTACCCGACCGTGGCAAGCTCGGGATCAAACAGGTACGGCAGGACTCGTCTCTGCGGTGCTGTTTTCACCAGGTTTTCTTGCAGCCAGCGGAGCATGTACTCACTTGGGCTAATGAGTTGGTCGCAGTGTTCGACGCAATACCGCTCCATGAATTTAGTCTGGACCTCCTCCATTTCGCCTTGAGGAAGCGCCTGCATCGCCTGGCAAATCCATTCCCAGGAACTATGCACGGTGCAGGTCAAAACCGTGTCCTGGAAGGCCAGTCCGAGCCGTTTGGCCTGAAAGCACCGGAAACCGTTACCCATAAGGTCCTGAAAGTAACAAACGTCAAACGCTCGTTGACGCAGCCACGCATAGACGTTGCGCGCGGTCGCGACAAAAACGCTGCGCAATGGCGCCGGCAGAGCTTTGACCTCCCGTGGCGGCTGAAGGAACACAAATTCCGCGCCCAGGTTTTGGCGAAACCAGTCTCGCCAATAAGCCTCGGTGTGCCGCTCGATCTTGCCGGTATAAACGAACGTGACCTCCTGATGGAGCTGACGGCTCAGAAACGCCGCGAGGTAATAGCAATGCGTCCCCACCCCGCCGTTGGCGTGTGGTCCGACGATTTCCGGACTGATAATACAGACTCGCGTGTCGGCCATCGACTCCTCAAACGCCTCCGTTCGAACAACAGCCTCGTCGGCCTGGAACAACGGAACGGTTCGATAGCCAATCTGAAACACGCCGTCTGCCGATTCAAGGTCAAACTCCCGGAGAATACTTGCCAATGCGCCACCCCCTGCTCTTTAGTGTGTCCGGCTCTATGGTTCGGGCAACTGGCGATGAAGATCGGCATTTATGTGCAGACTTGGCACGTCGGCGGAGTGGCGGCGTTTTGTGAACGCTTGGCTCGCGGGCTTTACGAGCTGCGCCACTCGCCTGCGCTCGTTTTGGCGACTCCCTATGGCAAACGCGACGAAGCCGGACGTCTCGCTTATGAGGGCCTGGTGCAAACCGCGCCGTTTCCTGTGGTTTGCCTGCACCTCAATGCCTTTCACCCGAAAGAGCGCGGCTGGCGAGCCGCCGACCAAATCGCCACCTTGGAGTGCGAGGCGATTCTTTTCAGTGCGCACCAAGCCGTGGTGGGGTCTTTGCCGTTTCTGCGGCACTCTGCGGCTCTTATCGGCATCGCCCATACGGACGACGAAGACAGCTATGGGGAATTCCGCGCCGCCGAGCCTTATTGCGCGGCTTATGTAGGCGTGTCCTCCGCAATTACGGCGACACTCCAATCCTTGCGGAGAGCGCTCCTGCGACCGGCTGTGCGACAAATCCCGTACGGCGTTCCGCCCGCGGCCATTCCTGCCGAGGTCGCGCCAGGTCCGGCGCGGATCCTGACGGTTTCCCGGCTCGTTCAGCGCCAGAAACGGGTTCTGGATTTACCCCTTATCTGGCGCCAATACCTTGCCAAAGGAGGCAACGGCACACTCACCATTTGCGGGCCTGGCGAAGAAACAGCTCGGTTGCGCGCGGCCTTCGCCGAAGATATTCGGTGCGGACGGGTCACATTGACCGGGGCAGTGCCTTTGGAGCGGATGCCTCAAATATATGCCGCCCATGATATCCTGCTCAGCGTTTCGGCCTACGAAGGCCTTCCTTTAGTGGTTCTCGAAGCAGCAATGGCTGGGCTTTACCCGGTCGTTTCGAGGACCCGGTCCGGTCACCCGGAAATCCTGGATTGTCTCGGAGAAGGGCGTCTGTGTGACATCGGCGACCTCGGTGGTTTTGCCGCGGCGCTCCTCGAGATCAGTTTTCGACTCGACCGGGTGCGAGCACTCCGGCCGCGTTTGCGGGCTCGGGCGCAGGAACACTTTAACCTGTCCAGAATGGTTGAGGCGTATGCGCAACTGGCCGCCGAAACGGTTCGCACCCGCTCGCAGGTGCGCCCCGATCTCCTTCCCGCGGAGATGAACTTACCTCGGCCCAAAGTGGACTTACTACGTCGGTTGGCCAGGCGATGGCAATATAGCCGGCACTATGGCTGGTTAGGCGGTGCAAAAATCACACGCGCCGTGGAGGCTCAGAAAGCTGACCGGCCGTGATTCAAACCGCCAGCAGTTTCTTGAGAAAGCCGGCCAGCCGCTCACCTTGTTGCGCCCAGGAATACTGGCAAAGCAATCGTCGCTGGAGGGCGGCGCCGCGCCGGTTCAATTCCTGGCGCGGCGTGCTGGCCAACTGCTCGAGGCTCTGGTCCAGGCTGGAATCGAAATTGTGCTCGTCGAAGTAGTACGCCTCAGGACCGAGGACGAGGTTCGCGCCGGAAACACGTGAGCTCAAGATGGCGCGGCCGCTGAGAGCATATTCGAAAATTTTGGAAGGGAAGTTGTTCTGGTTACCGGGGCGGATGGGCCGGGGATTAATCAGCACGTCCCAACCCCGGCCCAGTTGCACGCATGCGTCTGGCGTGCGTGGGTCGTGGAATTGCAGCCTGGGATGTTTTGCGCACGCCTCGGCAATGCCGGGCCGGGCTTTGCCGAAACCGCAAATGTGCAGGACGCTGTTCCGCTCTTTGGCGGTGAAAATCCGGAGCAGGTCGGGCAGTCCCGCATGGGCGCCTAGAGAACCAACATAACCGAACCGGAGGGGTCCCTCAACGGTGATCTCCTCCGGGCGCAGGGCGCGTTTGGGCTCGCAGCCATTCGGCACCCAGAGCCAGGGAACACCTCTTGTCGAAAAAAACTTTTCCGTGCTCAGGCTGACTGCCACGCAGCCATCGAAATACCTGACCATTTCGGTCTCGGGATAAACCAATGGCTTGAACCGATACCGAAGGCGCTTAGACCACGAGACCTGGGCGCCGAGCGTGCCGCTGTCAGCCAGGTACAGCGCCAGCAGCGGTGGTAATGGCCGGCGTTTCAGCCAGCGAATAAACCCGTCATAAATCGGAGACAAATTGCACACGAGGATAACACCGGGACGCCATCCGTCCGCCAGCCAGCGCTGGTATTCCCGCTGCAAGCGCACCAGGGAACGCCAGCGGTAGAATATCTCAGGCGGTTTGTCGGTGAGGTTCAACGCGTTGGGAAGCCCAAGCGAGTCGTCCAACCGCTGGGGGAGCCGGGCCAAATCCAGGCTGGAGCAGCCGACCGAACGGATCTCGAACCACGGTTTGACCGACTGGACCAGTGACGTTTCCACCAGGTGACCAGCCGGTTGGCATTCTGGAAATAGACCGGAAACGCCAGGTGGCAGTGCGCTGCCGAGATAGAGCAGTCGTGGAAGTGTGGCCGATGACGAGGTTCCTGGCTGGCCGGTTTCAGGGGTTTTTGACGGGAGCATCACGTTCCAGAGGTTTGCGATGCAATGGCCGGCTCACACCCGTCAACCTGACTGAGCCGGCGATACAGCGCCAGGGTCTTGCGGGCCATGACCGCGAGCGAGAATCCGGAACTAATTTTCTCATGCAGCTTTGTGCGTTGGGCCTGGTCCATGGCGGGTTGACGCGCCTGCTCTTCCAGCGCCTGTGCCAACTCGCTAATGGATTCCGGCTCGACCAACCGGCCAACGTTGCCGGTTGCGAAAGCCTCCGGGATGCCGTCAAGCCGTGAGGCAACCACCGGCTTGCCGCAAGCAAAGGCTTCCAGCACCACTCCCGGGAACGCTTCCGTGCCTACCTGGGGGTGGACCAGGCAATCGAGCGCATTCATCGCGGCGGGCATGTCGTTGCAATACGGGGTCAGCCAGGCTTTCTCCCGCAGGCCGAGGCGTTGGATGTCGCCTTCGAGAGCTTCTTTGAGGTTGCCTCTCCCTACGATGAGAAATCGCGCGCGGGGGATTCGCTGATGCACGCGCGCGACCGCCAGCAAAAACTCCCGCTGCCCTTTGCCTCTGGGCAGGTCGTAGCCGCCGACGACGCCAAAGGCGAAATGCTCGGGCACCAAGCCCCAGGCTGCGCGCTGGCCGCCATCGTCGAAGGGCCTAAAGCGGTCTGTATCGATTCCGCCATGAATGACCTGAATCTTCGAATAATCCCCTCGCAGCGGCAGTCGCCTCCGGCGCTCCGGCTCCGGCGACTGTGGCTCGTAGACGCCTTCGCTGAGCACCCGGGCCACAAACTGCGATACCGCGACCAGGGCGTCACACTGGCCCAGGAGGAACCGGCGGCTGGCCCACGAACTCGGGCTTTTGGCTAGGTGTCGCGTTAAAACGACTTTGGGCCGGGCGCCCGACAGCCGCGCTGCGAGGACGGTCGGCCAGAGGTCGCGTCCGTGATGACCATGAATAATCTGGATGCGCTCCCGCCGGACCAGTTGCGCAGCGGTGAGAATGAACCGCAGTTTCATTGGACCTTCGGGCGGTGTGGGGTGAAACGGCACCCCGAGGTTGTGGATGATTCTTGAAAACTCACGCCCTTCCGGCGCGGCAATCAGGATCCGCTGGCCAAGTCGGAAGAGGCCAAACGCGAGCTTGACGCACTGGTCGTCGGTGCCGCCGCCACGCAGCAGGGAATTCACGTGCAGCACGCGCAGCGGCGGCACGGTTGAGGTGGCCGCCACGGCGTTCATGTGGTGGGATGCTGGTTCAATCCTCGCTGGCAGCGTACCTTGCGCGAGCTGATGGTTTCCGCCAGGCGGGCCAAACTGGCCGCGTGGTGATTGCGCGGCAGCTGGGGGTGATTCAGGTGAAAGGTGATGGCGCGCCCATAAACAAATTTGCGGCGGCGGCCGAGGTGATAAAGCCGCGTGCCGATATCTGAATCCTCGCCAACGCCCCAGCCCGAGTAATCCTCGTCGAACCCGTTCACGGCCAGAAGGTCTTCACGCCAAAATGCCATGTTGCAGCCGATAATGCCACGCTGCTTGACGTCCCGTCGGATGATCGGGAGTGGCCAGCGAACTCCTTTGGCCGAGCCGGTGATTCTTCCGGTCAGCATCCATAGCCAACCAGGAGTTCGACCCGGTTCAAATTGGCGAACAAATTCCTCACGAACGAAGCAGCGGCGGCCTTGGATCCAAAACCCGCGTTCAGCGAGCTCCGCATGGTCGGCGATAAATTTGGGGTGCGGCACACAATCACCGTCCGTGAAGACAAGGTAGTCGCCAGTCGCCGCCAGGACGCTTTGGTTTAGAACGACGGTCTTACGGAAGCCTTTGTGTTCGTGCCAAACGTGTTGCACTGGCACCGGTGAACGGGCGGCAAATCCTGCTAGCAGGTCGCGCGTCGGATCCTCAGAGCCATCATCGGCGATGAGGATTTCATCGGGCCAGTGGACCTGTAACTGGAATCCGGCCAGGACTTTTGCGAGCGGCGCCGGCTGATTGAAGGTGCTAATGACGAGGCTGAGGCGGGGGAGCTTAGTCATGTTGGGGGACGGCTGAGCTCCTCAGCCTCTCGTACCATTGCGTGGCGTGTGAGGGTGGAAAACGCGCTGAGCTTCGCGATGTAGAAGCCCTGCCAGCCGTCGAGGAAGCCCAAACGGAATAGGTACGCGCGCGTGAAACGCCACCATGGGCGGAAACCCAGCTCGAAAAAGCCCGGCCGATTCCCAGCCGTAGCTTGGGCCTGGACAAACGCGGCCTGGTAGGGGGCGATCTTGGAAATATGGCCCGCAATGCTGTCATTGCTGTAATGGCGCAGTTCCGCTTTCAGTTTCCCGACCCGGCCTTCCACCTCGAGCTTATCGTGAGGATCCATTCCGCCCCAGCGGGCGCGTCCACGTCTCCAGAGCCGGGTTTTTCGGTCCGGATACCAGTCGCCGTGCCGAATCCAGCGCCCGCAATACCACGACAGCCGCGGAAAGCTAAAGGCGGCGAACGGCCCCGCCTTCTGAGGATCGGCCAGCGTCCTTTGGATCTCCTCGCACAATGCCTGCGAAACCTCCTCATCGGCGTCGAGGCCCAAAATCCACTCCTTGTTTGCTTTCGACGCGGCTGAGTTTTTCTGCGCAATATGCCCCTTCCACGGTTCGCGGAAGACAGCGGCGCCATGCTGGTGGGCGATTTCCTCCGTACCGTCCTTCACGTCCTGGTTCAACACGACGACCAGCTCGCCTGCCCAGTCGGAAACGCTCTGCAGCGCGCGGTCGATGCGTTGTGCCTCCGCTCCGGAAATTACGCAGACGGAGATTGGAAGTCGTTCTGACATCGCTGCGATCTCAAGCGACCGCCTCGGCTTGAGACCAGACGTCGCTCAGGTTGGAAGCACGTTGCTCATCCGGCAGCATGGGGCCAGCATGCGGCGAAACCCGCCCCGAGGCAAGCTGGGACGCTGTTTTTTGTCGCCAGCGTGTCGTCGTTGCACTAAGTGTCCTGCTGGTTCATGCCCCCAAATCCAGCTAACTTCTATGGCAAAACGCGAGCGGCTCGCAAAGTGCTGGTTGTGGACCTTGGTTTTCTGGGCGACACCGTGCACCTCATCCCGGCGTTGTGGGAGCTCAAGACCAGTTATCCTCAGGCGGCGCTGCACGTGTTGACTTCGACGGTAGGGGCGGAGGTTTTGCGGTTGGCGCCCTGCGTCGAGCGCGCCTGGGGGCTGGAGATGTATCCCGAAAAACGCACACTGCGCCAGCAGTGGGAAGTGCTCCGAGCGCTGCGCCGTGAGCGGTTTGACGTGGCGTTCACCTTCAGCGGCTCGGATCGGAATGTCTTTATGACGGCCCTGACCGGGGCGAGGTCGCGGGTGGCGCAGCCCTGGGGCCGTTGGCATTTTTACTATCCGTGGCTGGTGCCGGATTGGGCGCCCCGACATGACCCGGATCGGACGGTATATGAACAGCGCCGGCAAATGCTCGCGGATTGCGGTTTGTCTTTGGGGCCGGTGCGGTTCGATCTCAAAATAGATGAATCCTCTTTTCAATGGGCTGCGTTACGCGTGCCGGGCTTCGCGATACACATCTCGGTTAACGCCTCAAAACCGACCAAGCAGTGGCCCCTGGAACATTATCCGGTGCTGCTCCGCGCCATCTGGACCGACCACCCGGCACTCCGGGTGCTGGCTTCCGGAAGCTCCAAAGAGGCGGAGCGGACGCGGCTGCAAGCGCTGTCCGCCGCCGTTAAGGATGAGCGGCTCCAGATCCTGCCCGAAAACGTCTCAATCCCGCAGTTGGCGGCGGTCCTCGCCCGGTGCCGACTGCACCTCGGGCCTGACTCGGGCGTGCTGCACTTGGCGGTGGCGTTAGACGTGCCGACGCTCTCCTTTTTCCGCGAACAAACCAATTACCACGCGTTCATGCCGGTGGGGCCCAAACATAAAGTAATCAGTATGCCGTGCACTTGCGTGGATGGCCGCGACGCGCCGTGCGAGCGGTTAGGCCGAGCGGAGTGCTTTGCCAGGATTGAACCGGCTCGGGTTGCGGCTCTGGTCGGGGAACAATTGTTGACGTGGAAATAACAGCGGCCCTACCTCTCGGCGACTTTGCCGTCGCTCCCAACCGGCGGATCGTGTTATCGTCGCCCGCCAACGCTCAGCGCAAGCAGGCTGGGAAACAACCATGACGAAGAGTGCCATCCGTTTTCCAAAGACTCCTCCCCGCAGCATTCTGCTGCTCAAAGGGCATAGCGCCGGCATCGGCGATCTGTTGCGCAGTTCGGCGGCGTGGCGTGCGCTCCACGACCATTTCCCCGCGGCTCAATTGCACCTCTGGTTCCTGACCCGCGATCCCGGCGCGAGCTCGGAACAACTGATCGGGCGCCACCATTTGCTCGCCGGTTTTCGGGTCTCTGACAAACGGACCGGCGCGGCTGTGACCTGGAGGCAGCTCTTCCGTGAAGCTCGCCAGGTGGCTCGGCAGACCCGCCCAGACCTGATCGTGGATTTCGAGCCGAACGGTCTGCGCACTTCCCTGCTAGCGCGGTGGATCGGATTTTGGCGCCGCGCGCCGACAGTGGGCATTGCCCAGGCGCCGCTGCGCGGATGGTTTTACAATCGCAGCGCGCCCTCCACCAAGGGATATGCGCGTCGGCGCGGGCTCTCGGTGCCGTTGGAGTACGCGGAGCGGGATTTCGTGGCACTCGCGGCTTTGGGCATCGAGCGCTGCGGCACGGCCATCGAACTGCGGGAAACCGAGGAAGGGCGCTCGTTCAGACAGCGACTGAGCGTGGATTTGGCCGGGCGACAGTTGCTGGGGTTGAACATTGGCTGCGGGACGCCTGATGCCTTGGGCAAAAGACCACCGCTTGACTTGCTTTCGGCGCTTGTTGGGGAACTGCAACAGCGCCACAAATTTGCGCTCGTGCTTACGGGCGCTGCTTTTGAGCAGGATGTCAACAGCCAGTTTCTATCCCGCTTTCAGGCGCGAGGGCCGGTCGTGGATTTGGCCGGCCGCACCAGCTTGCTGGAACTGACGGGTGTAATCAAGGCCTGCAGCCTGTTTGTGTCGAGCGATTCCGGGCCCTATCACATGTCCGTGGCGTTGCGCGTTCCAACGCTCGCTCTTTTCAAATCTCCCAATCCTGAGCACTATCACCATCACCACTGGACGCAATGCCTCGAAGCACCGAGCCTTGAATCCCTGCCCGCCGCTATCGAAGCGGCCGAGCGGCTCCTCCACGTGTCGCCGCCGGCGCTGCCCGCGTGACGCTCCCGACCCGCACCGGGCCGCAGCGCTCACCATTAACTTCTCGCCTGAGGCGGGCTCTTTACGAATAATCCACTCGTCGCATGCGTGACTATTTAAGAAAGGTGCTGGAGCTAACCAAGCCGTACCGAGGGCGTTTCGTGCTCGGCTTAGTCTGTGGTTTTCTATCCGGTGCACTGGCGTTTACCTTGCCGGTCTCGATAAAGCTCGCCGTGGACACAGTGTTTCCTGCGGAGACAGTCATCACCTCTCAGAAAAGCGCCTCGGGCATTGAAACCGGCCAAGCCATTGTGAAGACCCGGGCGGCTACGGAGACGCCGGGCAAGCCGGCCAGGAAGCCCCTTCCCATCCAGTTGCCAGCCCCGCTCAAAAGGACGCTCGATAATCTGGTGAATTGGTTCCACCCACCCGATCACCCTTCCAATGTCCGACTTCTGCTGGTGATCGCGCTGATCCCGGCGGCGATGTTCCTGCGGAGCCTGCTGGCTTATTTGAATACTTATCTCTTGCACTGGGTGGGGATTCGAGCGGCCAATGACTTGCGGGTGCGGCTTTTCAAGAAGCTGGTCGAGATGCCGTTGGGCTTCTTCAATTCGAGCAACACCGGCGACTTAATGACACGCATCGAAGGCGCGATGGCCGTAAACACCACCATCACCGGCGCGGTCGGAACCCTGATCCGTGAGCCCGTTTCCATTATGGTATTGATCGGCTACCTGATAGCTCAGGAGCCGTTGCTGACGTTAATCACACTCCTGGTGTTCCCAATCTGCCTGCTCCCCATCGTGATTTTTGGACGCAAATCCCGCAAATCCGATCACGGCGTTCACACCACGTACGCCAACCTTTCCAGGGTGATGCATGAGTCTTTCACCGGGATCCGAGTGATAAAGGGATATAATCTGGAATCGCTGGTGGTAAGGGAATTTCGCCAGGCCATCGATGGCGTGACGAGCTTTTTCATGCGCTCGATTCGCGCGGGGGAACTGCCGGGGCCGTTGATCGAGTTCATTGGCAGCATCGGCGTCGCCCTGGTTTTTTGCTATTACGCCTTTGTTTCCACTGGCCGCGCGGCTTCCTCATCCGGCGACCTGCTGACGTTCTTCATCGCGGTCTTCGGGTTGTATGCGCCAGTTAAGAACCTGAGTCGGTTGCATCATCAATTGAGCCTGGCTCGGGCCACGGTCGAACCGGCGTATCAGTTGCTGGCGACGGAGACGACTTTGCCCGAACCGGACCAACCGAAGCCCGTGAAGGCCCACGGCGCTCCGATTCGCTTCGAAAACGTGAGTTTTTCGTACGGCGAAAAGCCCGTGCTGCAAAAGGTCAACCTGACGATCCAGCCTGGCCAGCTGGTCGCCCTGGTGGGTCGCACCGGCTCGGGCAAAACCTCGCTCGCCAATCTGCTCCTCCGGTTCTATGATCCGCAAACCGGCGCCGTCCTCATTGGCGACACCGACATTCGCGCGGTTTCTTCCCGCGAACTCCGGGCCAATATCGCCGTCGTTGCCCAGGAAACCATTTTGTTCAATGACACCATCCGCCGGAATATCGCCTTGGGCCGTGCCGGCGCGAGCAACGAGGAAATCGAAGAGGCGGCCAAGCACGCCCACGCGCACGGGTTCATTATGGAGAAGCCTCACGGCTACGAAACGATGGTCGGCGAAAAAGGCGTGAATGTCTCCGGTGGCCAGCGACAGCGAATTGCGATCGCCCGCGCGTTGCTCCGGAATGCGCCGATTCTCGTTCTTGATGAAGCGACGAGTGCGCTCGACAGCGAATCCGAGCGGATTGTGCAGACGGCGCTTGAAGAGCTGATGCAGGGGCGCACCACCATCTGCATCGCCCACCGGCTCTCGACCATCCAGAAAGCCGACCTCATTGTGGTGCTTGACGGCGGCCGCATCGTCGAAACCGGTACCCACAACGAATTGCTTCAAGCTCGCGGTCTGTACAGCAAGCTGTACGAACTGCAGTTTGGAGAAAATGGGGACTCGTGAAGGCTGATAACTGGTTACTGAGCACCAGCCGCCACCCCCTTTTCGCATTGCCCCGCGGCACGCCTCCTGCTTATTCTTGCGACTGATGACAACACCAGCCGAGAAGAATGGCGCTGTTCCTTACCTGGATCTGCCGGCTCAAATGCGCGGGCTGCGCAAAGAGATCGACGCGGCCATCGCTCGCACGCTCGACAATTGCTCGTTTTGCCTGGGGCCGGACGTGGCACAGTTCGAAAAAGATTTCGCCCGGTTTTGCGGAGCGGAGCATAGCGTGGCGTTCAATAGCGGAACCTCTGCCCTGCACGTCGCCTTGCTGCTGCTGAACGTCGGCGCCGGAGATGAGGTCATCACTACCCCTTGCACCTTCGTCGCGACGAGTTGGGCGATCTCTTATGTCGGCGCCCGGCCCGTTTATGTTGATATCGAGGACGCCACATTCAACCTGGATCCTAAGCGGGTGGAACGGGCCATCACCCCTCGCACCAAGGCCGTCCTGCCGGTCCATCTGTACGGTCATCCCGCCGACCTCGATCCGCTGCTGGAGGTCTGCCGCAAACACAACCTGCCCCTGGTCGAAGACGCCGCCCAGGCGCATGCCGCGAAGTATAAGGGCAAAGTCGTCGGCACTTTTGGCGTGGTCTCCTGCTTCAGTTTTTACCCGGGCAAGAACCTGGGCGCTTACGGGGAGGGCGGCGCTTTGGTGACCAACGACGCGAACATGGCGGCGCGGGCGCGCTCCTTGCGCGAACACGGCTCCAGCCAGCGCTATTACCATGACGAAATCGGCTTCAACTATCGGATGGAGGGCATTCAGGGCGCGGTGCTCGGGGTGAAGCTCAAACACCTCGACACGTGGACCCGCGAGCGCCGGCGCGTCGCGCATCGTTATCACGAGCTGCTGGCCGGCACTCCCCTTCAGCTCCCGCGCGAGGCCGAGTACGCCCAAAGCGCGTGGCACCTGTACGTTGTTCGCCACCCGCGCCGCGATGAGTTGAAGAAACACCTCGAAGCCAACCACGTCGGCTGCGCGTTGCATTACCCTCTCTCGTTGCACCTGCAAAAAGCCTACGCCCACCTTGGGCACAAGCCGGGTGACTTCCCGATTGCTGAGAAGGCCGCCCGCGAGTGCCTCAGCCTGCCGATTTATCCCGAACTCACCGATGCCCAGGTCCAGCGCGTGGCCGGTGTGATTAAGGAGTTTTTTCGGAAAACGTAGAATTTTTCTCCCGTAAATCTTCCTGCCAGATCCGGCTCTTCTCGCCGGTGAACATCTCTTGCTTGCCGCGCCGGAACGGCCGACCGTATCCTGATCGATATGTCGCACGCCGACTTTGTTCACCTGCACCTCCACACCGAGTACTCGCTGCTCGATGGCGCCTGCCGTTTGGACCGGCTGATGGACAAAGCTCACGAGCTCAAGTTCGGCGCGCTGGCCGTGACCGACCACGGCGTCCTCTACGGGGCGATCGACTTTTACCAGGCCGCCCAGGAAAAGGGCATCAAACCGATTATCGGCTGCGAGGTGTACGTCGCGCCGGGGAGCCGGCTGGACAAGAAGACCACCGCCGGCGGACGTGACGTTTACCACCACCTTGTGTTGCTGGCCAGGGACGAGGCAGGTTACAAGAACCTGATCCAACTCGCTACCGCGGCCCACCTGGAAGGTTATTACTACAAGCCGCGCATCGACAAGGAGCTGTTAGCGGCGCACAAGGAGGGCCTGCTCGCCCTCTCCGGCTGTCTCGCCAGCGAGATCCCTGAGGCCATTCAGCAGGACCAGTTGGCCAGGGCCCGTGACACGATTGACTGGTTCAAGCAAACCCTCGGCGCCGATAATTTTTATCTCGAGCTGCAGAACCACGGCATCCCCGAGCAGGCAAAGGTCAACCGTCATCTCATTCCCTGGGCGAAAGAGTTCGGCCTCAAGCTCGTCGCCACCAACGACGTCCATTACATCGAAAAAGCCCACTCGCATGCCCACGACTGCCTGATCTGCATCGGCACCCAAACACTCCTAAGCGACACCAAGCGCATGAAGTATGCCGAGCAGCAGTTTTATCTGCGCTCGGCCGAAGAGATGAAGGCGCGTTTCGCCGAGGTCCCCGAAGCAGTCCAGAACACGCTCGAAGTCGCGGAAAAATGCAACCTGGAAATTCATTTCGGGAAGCTGCATTATCCCGTTTTCCATCCTCCGGAACATTTCACACGCGATGGTTATTTGCGCCACCTGGTCGCGGAAGGGCTGCGTGAGCGCTACGGGCTCCACGTGCGCGCCGAAGGGCATGAATTTATCGTCGAACGACTGGAAGATCCGGCACGGCTGCCAACGTTTGACAAACCCCAAAGTCAAAACTCGGGCAGCAGTGACGCAAAATTGGTTGGGGAAGAGGCGGAAGGTCACGCATCACGCATCACAAATCAACCCGAGGTGAACCTATCCGAGCCCGCCGTTTCCGCCGCCGTCAACGCCCTCCTCGCCCGGCTTCAGCATGAGCTTCAGGTCATCGAAAAGACCGGGTTCGTCAGTTACTTTCTAATCGTCGGGGATTTCATCCGGCGCGGGCATGAGATGGGCGTTGCATGTGTCGCCCGCGGTTCAGCGGCTGGTTCGATTGTGACCTATCTGCTCGGGATTTCGAACATTGATCCCATCCGCTATGGCCTCTTGTTCGAGCGCTTTCTGAATCCCGAACGCGTCAATCCTCCCGACATCGACATCGATTTCGCCGACGACCGCCGGGCTGATGTGATCGAATACGTCCGGCAGAAATACGGGCGGGACGCTGTCGCCCAGATCATCACCTTCGGCACGATGGGCGCCAAATCAGTCGTGCGCGACGTCGGGCGTGTAATGGGCCTCAGCTACGGGGAGTGCGATCGCCTCGCCAAAATGATCCCGTTTGACCTGAAAATGACGCTTGAAAAGGCGCTGAAGCAATCGCCCGAGCTCAAACAGGCCTACGATAGCGAGGAGGCTACGCGGGAATTGTTCGACACCGCCCTGGTCCTCGAAGACCTGGCCCGCAACGCGAGCGTGCACGCGGCCGGCGTCGTCATCGGCGATCAGCCGCTGGTTAATCTCCTCCCGCTCAAGCAGGACGAGGACGGCGGCATCGTCACGCAATACGCCATGGGGCCAGTCGGCGAGCTCGGCTTGTTAAAAATGGATTTCCTGGGCCTTAAGACGCTGACAGTCATCCGGAACACGTGCGAGATGGTGAAGCGGACGCGAGGGTTCGATGTGCCAATCGACCATTTGCCGCTCGACGACGCGAAAACCTACGACCTCTTGAACAAGGCGAACACGCTCGGGGTGTTCCAACTTGAATCCGGCGGGATGCGGGACTTGTGCCGCAGGTTTCAAATCAGCTCGGTGGAGCACATCACGGCGTTGATTGCGCTGTACCGGCCGGGGCCGATGGAACTGATTCCGGAATTCATCAGCCGGCGCCATGGTCAAGTAACCATCGACTACGAGCATCCGTTGCTGGAGCCGATTTGCCGCGAAACCTACGGCATCATGGTGTACCAGGAGCAGGTCATGCAGGCAGCCCAGGCGCTGGCGGGCTTCACGCTTGGCGGAGCGGACCTCTTGCGGCGCGCCATGGGCAAGAAGAAACCCGAAGAAATGGCCAAGCAACGCGACACCTTCGTCAAAGGCGCGGCCCGGGTGAACCACATCCCGGCCGCCAAGGCCAACCAGATTTTCGACCTGCTCGAAAAATTCGCCGGGTATGGTTTCAACAAGTCGCATGCCGCCGCTTACGCGATCGTCGCTTATCAAACCGCATACCTGAAGGCGAATTACCCGGTTGAGTTCTCCTGCGCCATGATGACCAACGACATGGCGGACACGGACAAGCTCAGTCAGTACATCGCCGAGGCGCGCGCGATGGGCATCGAGGTGCTGCCCCCGGACGTGAACGAAAGCCTGGTGCACTTCGCGCCCGCGGCCGGGCGGAGCGGCGGGAATGGAGCTTCGCAAGCCGCGATCCGTTTCGGCCTGGCCGCCGTCAAAAATGTCGGCGAAGTGGCGGTTGAATCCATCCTTAAGGCCAGGAACGAGGGCGGAAAGTTCAGTTCGCTCGCCGATTTGTGCGAGCGCGTCGATGGGCGTTCCGTGAACCGCAAGGGGCTCGAAGCGCTCGTGAAGTGCGGCGCCTGCGATAGTTTCGGTCAGACCCGCGCCAGCCTGTTCGCTCGAATCGAACGCACACTCGCTCGCGCCGCCAGCGTCCTCGCCGACCGGCAGCGCGGGCAAAGCTCGTTGTTTGGCGCCTTGGAGGACCGGGCCGCCTCCCAGCCCGAATCCGACAATGGACTTTCCGAGTGGCCGGATCATGAGTTGCTGGCGTACGAGAAAGAGTTGCTCGGCTTCTACGTCACCGGTCATCCGCTGACGCCTTATGCGCCCATCCTGGAGAAGTATTCGCTGGCCAACACCAAGACCCTTGCCCAGTTGCCGAGCCGGACCCTCACGCGCCTGGGAGGCATGATTGCGGCGGTGCAACATGGCGTCTCCAAGAAAAGCGGCAAACCTTATGCCATGGTCACGCTTGAGGACCTGGAAGGCACCGTGCAAGTGCTTTGCATGAACGAGAACTATGACAAGCACCGCCACTTGCTCGTGGAGGGCAAAGCGATCTTTGTGATCGGTGAGGTGAATACCGGCGACGAACGGCCTAAGCTGTTTCCCCAGGAAATCATGCTGCTGGAGGACGCACCCCGGCGCTTTACCAAACAGGTCCACTTGCGCCTCCACACCGCTCACCTGCGTCCCGAAAACCTCGAGTCGATCCGCGACCTCGTCAGCACGCACACGGGCAAATGTCCGCTGTTCCTCTGCTTCCTCCGGCCTGCGGGCGAAGTAGTGTTCGTCGAAACCCACGAGAGATTCTTCGTCGCCCCTTCCCGCGAACTGCAGCAGGCCGCCGACGACCTCCTGGGAGAGGAAACGTATTATGCGAAGGTGGACGCCAGCCTGCCGGAACGCGCGCCCCGCCGCTGGGAGCGGCGACCTGAGAACGGTGCGGAGGAGTAAGGAATTCGGTTCAGCGGCAAGAGGGCACCAAGCTCGCACCAAAACCGCCCTTTCGCGACTCAGGCGCTCTTGTGAACTTTGCCCCCCTCACTACGCCTCCCGGGCCTCGCCTGAATCAGGCTCTCCAAAGCCTCAAAGAGTGTGCCCGGGTCCGAGCAATGCGCCGGCTCTCCGCCTGTGTTCACTAAACCGAACCCGGCGCCATAGGCAGGGCCGTTAGCGACGCAGGCGTCGCTGCGGCAGTCCGCTATTTGTTTTCGGGCGGCGGCAACCACACTTGCACGGTTGCCGTCCACTTCGTACTTCCACCCCACCAGCAGCGATGCGGGAAACCAGTCGCGCAGACCGGCGATGATTTTCGCCGTCGGGACCAGTTCCGCCAGGAGCGTCCCCTCCCGTGTGGAAATCTTTCCGGCTTTCGCTTCCGTCAATTCGCCGCTGCCCGAACGCAGCCACACCTTGCCAAATGTGAAATCGCTCACGGCAGCGGCGTGGAACACCGCCTCCACCGGCAGGCGGGCGAGTGCGCGCAAACGCTCGCGCAGGTCGGTGGTCGTCGTGAAGGTTTCGATGCGGTCCGCGCGCCGCTCTCCCTGCCAGGTGGCCTGCTCGCCAATGAGCAGCGTGACCGCGTGACCGCGCGCCGCCAGGAAGTTGGCCAGCTCCGAACCCAATCGGCCGGTGGAGAAATTCGTCAGCCGCCGGACGTCGTCCAGCGGCTCGAACGTCGGCCCGGCCGTAACGATGCAGTGCACGCGGCGAGGATAAGATAAGGCCGGGCCAAGCGCAAATCGCAGCACCCGGTGTTTGGGTTGTTAAACGGGGCAAATGTGGTAAATAGGGTTGAAACACCGGGGTGTGGAAGTTCGGGAATGTCGGGGCGCAATCGCGAGTGACCGCAGCCCCGCCTGAACCCTCTGGCACCCCTTCGACAAGTTACTCCATGACTCCGCTTTCGTTCCATGGCCAAAATCGTCGGCATTGATCTGGGCACCACCAATTCACTGGTGGCCACGGTGGATTCGGGCATCCCGCTGGTAATTGCGGATGCCGATGGCCGGCGGCTTACTCCATCAGTCGTTCACTTTCCCTCCGCCGGGGCCGAACCGCTGGTAGGTCACGCGGCCGCCCGGGTGCGCGTGGTCAAACCCGCCGAGACGGTTTATTCGGTGAAACGTTTCATGGGGCGCCGTGGCCTTGAGGTGTCTCAGGAAGAGATGCTGGTCACTTACCCGGTGAAGGGCGCAGGGGCTGGACCGGTCACCGTGGATATCCATGGACGCGCCCTTACGCCTGAAGAAATCTCGGCGCACATTCTCAAAAAACTCAAGGGCGATGCTGAGGCATTTTTTGGCGAGCCGGTAACGCGTGCCGTCATCAGCGTCCCCGCGTATTTCAATGATGCCCAGCGCAATGCCACCAAACGGGCCGGCGAACTCGCCGGGTTCACCGTCGAACGCATCGTCAACGAGCCGACCGCAGCCGCACTGGCTTACGGCCTGGATAAGCTTCAAGAGCGCGCGAAAATCGCGGTTTATGACCTGGGCGGCGGCACGTTCGACCTTTCGATTCTCGAACTGAACGGCGGCGTCTTTCAAGTGCTCGCGACCAATGGCAACACCCGTCTCGGTGGCGATGACCTGGACAAACGCATCGTGGACTTTTTGCTCAGGAAAATCCACGAGGCTGGCGGACCGGCAATCGCAGAGGACGGGTCACAGCAAAGAGATCTGAAGTCAGAGACTGGCGAAGTGAGCGCAAACCCCCAATCGCCAGGCATCACTCATGCATCGCGCATCACGGATCACTCCTCCCTCGTCCTGCTGGCGCGCGTTCGCGAGGCGGCCGAACAAGCCAAAATCAGGCTATCCACGGAGTTTGAAACCGAGATTGCCCTGCCATTTCTTAAGCCGGAGTTCAGTTTCAGTTGCAAGCTCACACGCGCCGAGCTGGAGGAGCTCACGCGGGACATCATCGCCCGCACCCGGGCGCATTGTCTGCGGTCGCTCGCCGATGCCAAAATGGAGCCGGCGGCCCTCGACCAGGTCATCCTGGTCGGCGGACAGACGCGCATGCCGCTGGTGCGTCGGTTCGTGAGCGAACTGTTTGGTTGTGCGGACTTCGAAGAGACCCGCGGCAGCCTCCGGCTGGGGGCGGATTACCATCGCCCGAAAGGACCGCAACTTAACACCTCCCAGAATCCCGACGAGGCGGTCGCGCTCGGGGCCGCGATCCAGGCCGAAATCCTCTCGGGCGGCTTCAAGAACCTCCTTCTGCTGGACATCACGCCGCTTTCGCTGGGCATCGAGACTTTCGGAGGGTTGATGAATGTTATCATTCCCCGGAACTCAACGATTCCCATCAAAGCCGGCGAACAGTTCACCACGGCCGTTGACAGCCAGCGGAATATGCTGATTCACGTTTTGCAGGGCGAGCGGGAACGCGCACGTGACAACTGGAGCCTGGGCCGGTTCACGCTCGATTTCGAACCGGCCCCCCGAGGCGTTCCTCGGGTGGGGGTGCAATTCGAGATCGACGCCAACGGCATTTTGCGGGTGCTCGCCCGCAACCTCAAAACCGGCGAAGAGAAAATCGTGGAGATGAAGTCGGCGGTGGACGTCGATGACGCGGCTGTGCAGCAGATGGTCGAAGAATCGGTTGAGCATGCCTTCACCGACCTGGCGGCGCGGCGCTGGGTCGAAGCGAAGCTAAAGGCTGAGGCGCTTATCGCGGCTACGCGCAACGGACTGGCCGATGCCGGCGTCGAACTCGGTCCCGACGGTCGCGCGCCAGTGGAAGCAGCGTTGGCTCAGGTGCAGCGGGTGCTTGCGGCCGAAGATGCCCAGGAAGGCACGGGCGACACCCTGGCCCTTCAGTCCGCCTGCGCCGCGCTCGACGAAGCGACCAAGCCGCTGGCCGAACTGCTCATGGACCGGGCAATGGATGTCTTGCTGCGCAAACGCGGAGTCATCCAATAAACCGCCGCAGGCCGCAGGTTACAATCGCTTCTTGCCGGACGCTTTGACCTTTTGCCAACGGGCCCTGGCGAGAGCGGACAGGCGCGCACGGCCCGCGGCTGACATCTTCCGTTTCCGTTTCGAGGCCGGTTTGGCGCCGGCCCGGGTTCCTTTGATTTTGGCCCAGCGCGCGCGCGCGGCAGCGGCGATCCGCGCCCTGCCGGCGGCACTCATTCTGTGCTTCTTTCGCGCTTTGGGCGTGGTGGCCGGAGCCGTCGCTCCGAGGAGCCGAGTAAGGTCTGATTGCAGGGACTGAATTCGTTCCTGCATGTCCGCCGCTTTACGCAGTAGGGCAGGCGATAGGCTGGTTATCAAGTTCATAGTTAGGCGTAATCTGGCGAGCCGGCTCTTGAAGTCAAGCTTGGGATTAGCTCACGGAAGATTGGACTATTGGGGGCGCAGAAAGGCCAATCCCGGCCTATTTATCCTCGAACAAGCTGGGCGCAATTTGGCGCGCCAGGTCCTGGGACCGGGAAAGAATCTCGGATGTGGATTCGCATTGAAGCGCGAAGTCGGCGACTTCCTTGGCCTCGCTCATCTTGAGGCGCCGGACCAGGAACTTCACCGGTGACACCAGCGGCGGGGCGACACTCAACTCGTCCACGCCCAGGCCCAGCAGCAAAGGCGCCAGCACCGGGTCGCTGGCCATCTCGCCGCAAACGCTGACCCAGACTTTCTGATTATGCGCCGCATCGACGGTCGCTTTGATCAACCGCACGATGGCCGGATGAGTGGGTTCGTACAGGTGGGCAATTTTTTCGTTCATCCGGTCCACCGCCAGCGAGTATTGGATGAGGTCGTTCGTGCCGATGCTGAAAAACTTGAGCCGTTTGGCCAGCGCATCCGCGACCATCACTGCCGAAGGCGTCTCGATCATGGCGCCGATCTCGAGGTGTTCGTCGAAGGCGATGTTCTCCTGCCTGAGCTCCGCCTTGAACTCCTCGACCAGTGCGATGGCCTCTTTGAGCTCTTCCAGGCCGGAGATCATGGGGAACATGATCTTGATGTTGCCTTCGGCGCTCGCGCGCAGGATGGCGCGGAGCTGCTCGCGGAAAATATCGCGCTCCTGCAGGCAGAACCGGATGGCCCTCCAGCCGAGAAACGGGTTCATCTCGCGAGGCACCGGCACCGGCATGTGCGCCAGGAGCTTGTCGCCCCCCAAATCCATCGTGCGGATGACGACCGGCAGCGGCTTGAGCGCCCGCGCCGCCTCGCGGTAAGCCTGGTACTGTTGCTCCTCGCCTGGGGGCAATTCCCGGTTGATGAACAGGTACTCGGTTCGAAACAGGCCGACCCCTTCCGCGCCATTCGCCTTGACCGCCTCCGCGTCGGACGGGCTCTCGATGTTGGCCGAGAGGAAGACACGATGGCCATCGAGCGTAACCGCCGGCTTGAGCACCACGTCGCGCAGCTTCTCCTGCAAGGTGACCTGCTTGCGGATAATCTGGCCGTACTCAAAGAGGGTCTGGTCCGTCGGGTTGGCGATGATGACGCCGGTGAACCCGTCGAGCAGGGCGTATTCACCGGTTTGGAGTTGAGCGCTGGCGTCTTTCAAACCGACGATCGCCGGAATCCGGAGCGAACGCGCCATGATCGCCGTATGCGAGGTCTTGCTCCCCACATCCGTCGCAAAGCCCAGCACGTTGCGCTTGTCCAGTTGCGCGGTGTTCGAGGGCGTCAAATCGTGGCTGATGATGATGCAGGGCTCCTTCAAATGCCGCAGGTCCACGTCTGCGTCCAGACCGAGCAGGTTGTTCAGCACGCGTGCCGTCACGTCTCGCATGTCGGTCGCCCGTTCACGCAAATAATCGTCCTCAATCGCGCCCAGCGTCGCCGCGTAGCGCTCCGCCACCGAGTGGAACGCGTATTCGGCGTTGACCTTCTCCTTTTGAATCAGCCGCACGACTTCGTCCATCAGTGTCCGGTCTTCGAGCACCAGCAGATGCGCGTCGAAGATGCTCCCTTCCTCGGCCCCCATCGCTTCGCTGACTCGCCGCTGCACGTCCAGAATCTGGTGGCGGGTCTCGACCAGGGCCCGTTCGAGCCGGCTGACTTCCTCCGGAAGCTGGGGTTCGGCGACAAGCCGTCGCGCAATGCTGGGTCGGTTGCGGTGCAGCACCAGGATTTTGCCCCGGCACACCCCGGCGCTGACCGGGATGCCCCGGAAAGTCTTTTCTCCCTTAGGCAACGCCTCTGGCATGAGCCATCTTTAACTTAAGCCGGCCAACTTGCAAAGCAGTTCTTGGAAAGCGTAGTCACGGGGGCGGGGACGGTCACGTCCCCAAGAACTTGGTTTCCAATCGTCCTTCGCCGGGGCGGGGACAGCCACGTCCCCGTGCGACCCTGGTTCAAAGCGCGACCTACGGGGACGTGGCCGTCCCCGCCCCGATTCACGCAGAGGAAGCTCTTGAAATTCGCTGGCCGTCGGTCTTATTGTCTGTTCACTAATCACCTGCATTGTGCTCCAACCGGAATGAAAAACAATCGCGCCACCACCCGCGGCGGCCTTCTGGCCGGGGGCAACTGGATCATCGACCAGGTCAAGCTTATCGACGTTTATCCCCAGCCCGAGCAGCTCGCCAATATCCGCAGCCAGTCCGAGGGGACCGGCGGCGCCGCCTACAATGTGCTGGTTGACCTGGCCAACACGGGCGCACCGTTCCCGCTGTTTGCCGCCGGACTGGTGGGAAAGGACGCGCTCGGCCAGCGTATCCTGGACGATTGCCGACGGCACGGCATCGACACCGCGCATTTGGTACCGACCCCGAAAGCCCCCACTTCCTACACGGATGTCATGACCGAGCGGGGCCACGGCCGGCGCACGTTTTTCCATGCCCGCGGCGCCAACGCACTCTGGCGCGGCGCCGATCTGGATTTCGACCGGACCCGGGCCCGCATTTTCCACCTCGGGTACCTGCTGCTGCTCGACGCCCTGGACGAGCCCGACGCGAGATACGGCACGAAGGCTGCCCGCCTGCTGGCGGCCGCGCAGGCGGCCGGCATCATGACCAGCGTCGATGTCGTGAGCGAGGACAGCGACCGCTTTGCCAGGCTCGTCAATCCCGCGCTCAAACATGTGGACTATTGCATCCTCAACGAGATCGAGGCCGGCAAAACCACCGGGTTCAACATCCGGCCGTCCGATGGACGGCTGGACCTGGTGGCGCTGCGCCATGCCGCCGGGGCCATGCTCCAGCAAGGCGTTCGCGAACTGGTGGTCATCCACTTTCCGGAAGGCGCCTTCGCCCGCACCCGCAAAGGTGATGACTTCTGGCAATCGGCCCTCAAGCTGCCGAAAGATTACATCGGCGGCACGGCGGGCGCGGGGGACGCCTTTTGCGCAGGTGTCCTGCTGGGGCTGCATGAAGATTGGGAGCTCCCGCGCTGCCTGCTGACCGGAGTCTGCATCGCCGCCGCCTCGCTCTCCGACCCGACGTGCACGGCGGGCGTCAAATCGCTCAACAGCTCCCTGGCCCTGGCGCGCAAATTTGGCTTCGGCCCGAAACTGCAACCGGAGCTGTGAAACGAGCAGGGGCGGGGACGGCCACGTCTCCGTAAACCGCTGATGGATTTAGCTCGAACGGGGACGTGGCCGTCCCCGCCCCGATGGGTTCTAGCACCTGCGCACAGTTTTCCAGATGCGCAGGTCATCGCTCAGAAGCATGCGACGCACTCTGGCCTCTTCCGAGAGCGGTTCGGACCTTACGGGGTCGTCGCTGTTCAAGATGGTGCCGTCCTCCATAAGGACGGCGGCGCCGACAGTGCACCTCCTTTCAGTGTGGGCATGAGTAGCCAGGGGCCGAGTCGGGCGCCGTGGCGCCCTTACAGGGCGGAGGAGAATTGTTTGGGCACGTTTTCCCGGGCCTTCGCTGCGCTCCAGCCCGGGCTACCACATTGCGGGCCTTCGGCCCTTGCCACTTGGCTTGGGCTTTATTAATACAAACCCTCTTCCACTAAGAAGACCTCTCCTCGTCGTCGCGCTAAAGTTTTCCCATGATCAAATTTGATCACAAATCGCCTCGCGCGCCGGGGTCCGTTGAAATTGCCGGACGTTCTGTAGGCTCTCGGGCCAAAGCGCCAGAGGACAGGCGCACTCCAAAACCTGCCGGACGGACGGTGTTACCTCCGTGCGCGCTTGCGTTTTGGAGTGCGCCCGTCCTCTGCCGCTTTTCGGCTCGATTCGCACGTCAGCAGGGCTTCCCGTCCCGGTTCCTGCGGTCCTGTGAAGTAGTCCCGTCATCCCGTGGTCCTGCGGTCCGTGGTCCTGCGGTCTTGTGGTCCCGAGGTCCGTGGTCTTGTAGTCCGTCCTTTGCACCAGATTGCACCACTTTGCAGTGGTTTTTGAAAGGCTACTGGCCTCCGGCGGTTGAAACCGGCGGCCAAATCGCGTGGGTTCTTTGACATCTTAATCGGATAGAGCTCAACCGGAACGCTCCGCCTCCGCGGACCCAGACCCGGCGCCCCTGTCGGCCCCTCCGCCGCAGGGGCGCCGGCGTGGCGCAGGCTAGCGGGGCGGAGAACTACTCAGCAACTAAAACTGGCGGACGCGGTAGAAGCGCTGGGGGCTGGTGGCGGAGGGATCAACCAGAAACTGGCGGGCGCCGTTGCCGCGAACGACCGCGAGCGTGGTCCAACCGGCAGCCGACGGAGAGGTATTGTACTCCAAGGCGTAGCTCTTGCCGTAAAAGGTTTGCACCCAGACGTTGAATTGGCTGCCCTGGCGCCGCGGGGCAAGCAATTGCGGTGGGGCCAGGGGGTTTGCCTCGAGAAGCAAGCTGTGGGCGTTACCCGCGGCAATGGCGACCACGTTGGAGATCGCGGGAGAGAAGTCACACTGACCATTCCAATCGTTGCCCCAGGCAACAACGGTGCTGTCGCTCTTGAGGGCGATAGCGTGGCTGCCGCCGCCAGTGACGCCGATGACGCCGGCGATGCTTTCCGGCGGCTGGGATTGGCCTTGGGAATTATCACCCCAGGCGGTCAAGGTCCCGTCATAAGCCGCCGCCAGACTATTATAATCGCCAGCGCCGATAGCTGCGACATGCGCCAATCCCGACGGTACAATGGATTCTCCGGCGAAACTGCCCGAGGCATCGGTGTTGTCGCCCCACGCCACCACGGTGCCGTCCGCGCGCAACGCGAGACTGTGGTTGCCGTTTGAGGCGATGGCGACGGCGTTGGTCAGGTCGGGCGGCACACTGCTTTGGCCCAGGCTATTATCGCCCCAGGCGACGACTGTGCCGTCGGCGCGCAAGGCCAGACTGTGCCAGGTGCCGGCAGCCAGGGCGGTTACGTTGGACAAGCCGGCGGGTGGGGTGGCCTGGCCGCTGGAATTGGCGCCCCAGCCAACCACCGTTCCATCGAGTTGAATGGCGAGGCTGTGATAGCCGCCGGCGGCGATGACCATAATGTTGCGCAGGTTGGAGACGTTGCACTGGCCGTCATAATTATTGCCCCAGGCCAGCAGGGTCCCATCGGCGCGCAGGACCAGGCTGTGCCAGGCGCCAGCAGCGATGGCGATCGTGTTTGTGGCCACGGATGGGACATTAATTTGGCCCAGGGAATCGTCTCCCCGGGCGACCAGCGGGACGATCGCCAGATAGGCTTTAGCGCTGAGGGCCGAGCCGTAAGCATTCGTGACCTGCACCGAGTAGAAGCCGCCATTGAACGGCCCCGCGGCCGCCAAATTCAGAGAGCTGGCGGTCGCTCCCGGAATGGGACTTCCGTTGAAAAGCCATTGGTAAGCGAGAATGGGGGTACCGAACGCCCCGACGGTGAATGTCACTGGCGTGCTGGCGAGAAATCCCTGACCGACAGGCTGCGAGAGAATCTGCGGCGGTGTGCCGGTCGAGACCAGAGTGACCTGATCCAGGAATGCGGCATCCAGCCCAGCACTGCCCGCGTTGTCCTTGGTGTAAGCCCATTGTAGCGTCTGCGGTCCCGCCGGCAGGAAATAGCCTTGATAATTCCAATCCACCTCCCCGGAGATCTGGGCGCCGTTGGTGAAGTTATTGGCCGAGTCCACAAAACTGAAAATGTCCGCGTTCGTTTGCGACGAGACCTTCCACCAAAAGCCCAGCGTAGCAGGGCCAGTCACGGTAGTAGTCAGGATGCTTTGTTGTGCGGCGCTGATAAAGTAGCTGCGACCGCTGGCCACGCCGTCATATGAAACGGTCGTCTGGCCGTACCAGGGCGAGCCGGAGCCGGTGGTCCAGGTCAGGTTTGAGTTATTGAGGGCGAAGGGCAATGGGACGGTCGGGATGACGGTGAGGTAGGCGTTGCTGCTCGCGACGGCCCCCCCCAGGTTCGTCACCACTACCGAGTAGGCGCCGGTGTTCGTCACTTGGGAAGCCGCCAGAGAATAGACGCTGGCGGTGGCCCCGGGGATGGCGACGCCGTTAAAGAGCCACAGGTAGGCCAGTGGCAGACTGCCGGAGCCGGCGACGCTGAAACTGGCGGGTTGGCCCACCAGGACGGTTAGGTTGGCCGGCTGAGGTTGGGAAGTGATGCTGGGGGCCACGGGCACCGAAATCGAGAAGAGGCCCCGGCCATGAGTGGCGGCAACCAGCGTATTGGTTCCCAGCCAGAACAGTTCATCCACTGCGACGTTGGCTGGACCATCGTTACCGGGGGACCAGCTTGCCCCGCCGTCGGCGCTGGCAAAGACCCCGACCTCGGTGCCGACATAGAGTGAGCCGCTGTTGAGCGGGTGGACCACGAGCGAATTGACAGGAGCATCCGGGAGATTGCCGGAAACATTGACCCAAGTGGCGCCGTTATCGAGCGTGCGCCACACGTTGCCCGCGCTAAAACCGCCAAAGGTTACGTACACCTGGCTCGAATTGCTCGGGTCCACTGTGATGCGGGTGCAGTAGCGGTTGGGCAAGGGGGGTGTCCCCTGGTCGGCGCGGGTCCAGTCGGGGGTAGTGGCGGTCCCGTTGGTGGTGAAAAACACGTCCCCATTGTTATGGCCAACCCAGATGAGGTCGGAATTGCCCGGGGCCACAGCAATGGCGCTAATGTGGTTGCCCGAGCCGTCCGCAGGCTTGATAGCGGCCCACACCGGCGTGGAGGCTTTGACGTTGAGGCTGCGCCACAGGCTGGCCCCCCCTGCCAGCAGGGTGCTTTGATTGTTTGGATCCAGAATGAACGGGGCGATGAAATTGGCACTCTTGCCCGCATCGCCCAAGCCGTTGTAAATGAAACGCGACGTTGCCCCGCCATTTGAACTGCGGTGGATAGCCAGATCAACGTACTCACCGTAAAAGTAGTTTGTGTCGCCCTGATCGGCGGCGCAAAAGCCGCCGTCTCCCCCGAACATAGAGGTCCAGCCCTGAGGTCCGCCAACCGGTGTGTAGCGGAGCGTGCCGTTATCCTGGGTGCCGCCGACGATGGTGCCCGACGCCGGATTGCCGGCCGCGCCGTAGAACTGGGTGATGCCCAGGTTATGGTTGAGAGTCGCCCAACCATTGCCCGGGGTAACGGTGGCGATATCGGCGGCGCGAAAAACGCCACCATCATTACCGAACAGTACCGTGCGATTATTGGTGCCGTCGAACTGGGGAACGTTGACAATAACGTGTTGGTCGGGATGGAGGCCGCCCGTATAACCCCCAATATCGGTCAAGGTGGCGCCGCCGTCGGTGCTGAGCCACAAGTCCAGCCCCCCGACGATGAGGGTGTTGGGATCCACAGGATCGACCCAGAGGCAGTTGTCATACCAGCCCTGGCCGCCCAGGTAGTTGGTGCCTGTGTTTTTCAAGGTGTAAGTCTGGCCGCCATCGGTCGAGACGTAGAGTTGACCGGAGCTCATATCGGCCGACGCATAGACGGTCGAGGGACTGCTGGGCGCGTAAGCCACTTCGATACGCCCGGCGCCGCTGATGCCGCTGCCCAAAGTCCAACTCAAGCCTGCGTCAATGGAATAGAGGACGATGCCGCTGCCCGACGCCACGCAGTGAGTGCCGTCAGCCGGATTGAAGGCAAGGTCCAGCGTGCGGGTGTTGTAATTTTGGCTCCAGGTGCTGCCGCCGTCCGTGCTGCGATAAATTCCACTGCCGGTCGCCGCCAGCAGGATCAGGCTGTTGGTGGGTTGCACAGCGAGGCGGTTGACGTAATAAAACCCCGAGTTGGTCGTCGCACTCAGTTGCAGCCAGGTCGAGCCGCCGTCCGCGGATTTGAAAATGCCGGCCCCGCGGACTGAGTCGATGTTAAAGAAGCCTTCGCCGGTGCCGGCGTAGATGACATTTGGGTTGGCTGCGTCCATCGTCATGCAGCCAATGGCCAGGTCGGCCATGAAATCGTCCAGCGCAGACCAACTAGCGCCTCCATCGGTTGTCTTCCAGACCCCGCCGTCCACCCCCCCGACCCACATCACACTGGGATTCGCGGGACTAACCAGAATGGACCGGACCCGGCCGCCGATGTTGCCGGGACCGAGCCAGGTCCAACCGGAGGGACGGATGCCCGCGATTCTGGGTTTGAGAGCGCCAGGATTATTCTGGCGGGCTGGTTCGGCGATGGCGGGCCAAGCCCTTGGGTCGAAGGGCATTTGCCGGGCCTGTCGGGCCGCCCGCATCCAGGCGTCGGGTGGAATTTGGCCACGTTCGTCCCGAAGGTGAAGCAACCGGAAGCGAAGTTCCTCGGCGTGGAGATCGGCGTTGGGATGTTCCGCTTCCCACCAGAGCTGCACCAGCTGGGCTTGAGTCAACCGGAGGATGTCGTCGTTGGAGAAGCCACAACGGTGTTGGAGCGCCCGCACTTGCTCCAAAGTCAGCCCACGGTGGTGGGCCACGGCCAAGTCTGTCCGTGCCTTCACCGGCGCTGGCGCACTCAAAGCTGGAGTGGGCGGGCGGAGCATTCCGCACAGGAAAAGCCACACAATCAGGCCAGAAACGCTTCGAGACGGCGGTTCCATATGGTTGCTCAGTGTTTGGCCTGAGAGAATTCATAAGCCTGGAGCTTCTGGATGTCGATCCTTTTTCGTGGAGCACGCAGCTTCCGCGCGTTAACCGCGGTGTACCTCAAGCGTCTGCAAGACTACGTCTTTGAACAGCAGCTTCGCTTCCTGATAGAGACTGCGGGCTTCGGAATCCAACCCCTGCCGCCAGCAGGCCCAGACGAGCGCGAACACCTCGGCTTGCTCGGGCAGCCTCCGGGCGAAAAGTGGCCAAAGGTTATCCCCGCCCGGCGCGTGCCGCAGTTGCTGGAGCCGGTCTGCAACGTCACGCCTCAAGTCGAGCACCTCGAAGCCAACGCGCTCATGTTCGGGTGCGCCTGGGCGGCTATTGGTCATGGTTTGGGTTAAAAGCTCCACCGTGAACACGGTGAAGTTCGCGTCATTGGTGGCCAGGAGGAATCCTTTGACGTAATGGTTCTTCGGCGGCTGACCTTGACTCTGGGACCATCGGCCGGTCGCCACCCTCGCCCACGCGAGCCCTTTCGCATCCGGAAATCCGAGCGTGCTGAACCATTTAAAATCCCCGTGCGCTTCCCGGACCTCCTCTCGCCAGTTCCCAAGCCAGACCGCCAAAAATGCCGCCACGACCGTAAATACTGCGATCCAAGCGAATTTGCGGCCCGTAAATCTCACACACGAAATGTTATCACAACGCCCGGAGAAATTCACCTCAGCAGGAAGTTGACTGGTGGGTGGCGCGTGTGGGGCAAATGGGTTAATGAGAGCCGTCGAGACTATTGAGGGGGCGCAGTTGAAGTCTGGCTTTGGAGGTTGTACACCCAGTTAAAGACCTGTCGGGGACGTGGCCGTCCCCGCCCCGATGCTAGGGAGGGATCAGAGACTCCTTACGTCGTCTCCTACAGAGAAAACGGATTTCCGAACAAGCGCTTAGGACTTGAGACGTGGGACTAATTACGCCCGTTCCATATACTTGCCGGTGCGCGTATCGATCTTGAGCTTCTCGCCAGTTTTGATGAACAAAGGCGCCTGGACGCTGATGCCCGTCTCCATGAGGACGGTTTTCTGGACATTGTTGGCGGAGTCGCCGCGGACGCCTTCCGGCGCATCCGAGACCGTCAGCACCACGCTGGAGGGCATCTCGATGGAAACCGCTTTGTCTTCGACGAAAGTCACCGTCACAACTCCGTTCTCGACCAGGTAATTCTTCGCGTCGCCGACAATCTCGGGCGACAGGGTCACCGTTTCGTAGGTTTCCGGGTCAGAGAAGACGAAATCCTGGCCGTCTTTGTAGCTGAACTCCATTTTGCGGGTCATCATCGGCACGACGTCGATCTTCTCGGTGGAGCTGAACCGGACGTCGGAGGAGCGGCCGCTGCGGATGCTGCGGAGGGTGGCCTGCACAAAGGCGCGCAAGTTGCCGGGCGTGCGGTGCTGGCTGTCCTGGACGACGCAGATGTCGCCATTATAACTAATCGCCATGCCGCGGCGAAGATCGTTTGCTGTTGCCATATCAATCTAAGACTCTCAAAGGGACACAATACCCCGCCGGTTCTTCCGGATGAGGGCCGTCCAACCTAGCTGAAGCAGGGGCGAAGGCAAGCCTGGTTTTGGGGAAAAATGGGTCGTCGGGAATTGGAGTGATGGAGTATTGGAGTGAAGGAGTGATGGGGTAGAGGGGTGGTGGAATTGAAGGAATGGAGTATTGGCCTGACCGGCAGGGGGTTCGACAAGTGGGTGTCTGCTCCCACCTCGTTACTGCGTCAAATCCACCATTTCCCGGCGTCGTTTCGTGAAGCGGCAGCTCTGCGTATAGCCGGCGCTGCGGGCCAGGTCGAGGGCTTCGGCCCAGTTGAGGCCGACTTCGGCCGGAGCGTGGGCGTCGGAGCCGAAGGTAATCGCCACGCCCGTTTGGGCGGCCATCCGGACAATTTGCGGGCTGGGGTAAATCTCTTTGCAATCCTTGCGCAAACCGGCCGTGTTGAGCTCCATGGCGACGTCGTGGCGCCGGGCGGCTTCGAGGAACCGCCGGAAGAGGTGCGCGCAATCTTCGCGCGGGACAAAGCAGAATTTCTTGCACAAATCGGCGTGGCCGAGAATGTCGAACAGGCCCGACTCCGCCGCCATCGTCAGCCGTTCGAAATACGCGGTCCACACTTCCAGTGGTTCGTGATTTTTCCACTCGGATAATTGGTGTGGACTATCGATCGCCCAGGAGGGCGAGACATAATGGACCGAACCGATGAGGTAATCCCACGGATGCCGCGCCGCCAGATCCCGGACCCAACCTTCATAGCCGGGGATATAATCGACTTCAAGGGCCAGTTTGATGGCGAGTTGCGGGTATTCATGGCGCGCCTGCTGGACTTTCTCCACGTAAAGGTCGAGGTCTGCGGCGCGCATGCGCCAGTCGTCGAAGTCATCCCGGGGCATGGGGTTGTGGTCGGAGAACCCGATTTCGGACAGCCCGAGCTTGAGCGCCTGGGCGGCCAGGTCCACCGGCTCGCCGGTGGCATGGCGGCAGAGCGGGGTGTGCATGTGGTAGTCGGGAGGCATCGAGGGATTTACGATTTTTGATTGGCGATTTACGAGGGGGAGGGAGCTTTAGCAATTCGCGGGAGTATGCCTGCGCGGGAGAAATCATGTAAATCGAAAAGGCGCGGCGGGGGGACTTCCCAAAGCGGCAGAGGGCTGCCGCACTCCAAAACCTGGCGGGCGTGGGAAAGCGCGACAGCAGTCGCTTGCGGTTTGGAGTGCGGTCGTGGAAACCTGAACCTGACCAACAGCTTACTGTGCAGGCGGAGCGGGGGCTTGGGCCATCACCTTTTTCACCTGCTCGATTACGTCGTTGACGACTTTTTTCTGCGCCTCGGTGACTGCCGGATTGTTGGCGAGTTTGTCGAGCGCAGCGAGCGACTTCATGTAGTCGCCGTACCGGAGTCCGAAGGAGACCTGGGACACGTCGCTCAGGACCTCCGGGCTAGAACTTGCGAAGGCCTGCGACAGCTTGGGAAGGTCAACGCCCACTCCGTTGACCTGCTGAGTGGTGGGAGGCTTCTCGCTTTTGCTGCAGCCACAAAACCCCGCCAAGCCAAGCGCCAGTAGGAGGACTAACCAGGACGTATTCTTCATGGCCGTGACCTAACCATACCGCTTTCGAGCGCGCAAGCTAAATTTCTCAATTATGAGCCGAAGTGTGCAGCGCAAGCCAAGCGAAATCCTGGTAGTCGGCGTTATTCGGCGGCGTCGTCGGCACAGCCCTGTTGGCGCCCTGGAAATTCTGAATGATTCCACCCTTCCACGCATGAAGTTCAGAATGGCCGTCGCAAAATGAGAAACCGCAAGAACCGGCGTGGAAATGAGCTGGAAAATCGATGAACGCAGGATTTGCCAAGTTGGCGACGGTACCCAGCGCGCCATCGTTAATGCTGGCCGGATCCTCGTCCACAGTCATAAAGACCATGGATGAGCTGATGGTGCGGAAGTCAGAAGGTTTGCCGAAGGTAGCATAGGTGCTCTGATTCTCGTCGTGGCCGCCGGTGGTCCACGCGCCGGGGGCAGGCAGAAGGGGCCTGCCGGAATGCCCGTTGCCTTGCTTGAAAGCGGCGCAAACGGAGCCTACCGCGCCGTTCATTGAGACGCTGCGAGCAGCTGGCACGGTCACGCCTACCTTGTTCGGGTCGATATCATACGTCTGGCCGCCGTTCGTGTTTGGGTAGCGCCCCGTGCGGTGATCCGCCGGGCATTTGAAGACCCCGACGTTCCCGTTAACGTAAGGGGAGACCAGGGTGTATTTCGCATCACGCATAATGTCCTGATTGAACTCATCGGACTCGTTCACCCCGCCGCCGTTGGGGACCCAATGGTGGCCCTGAACGTTGTTCCCCGGATCATCGGGATTCGGCGAGTACAATTCCGTAAAATCCATGGAATACATATTCATGGCCAGCGACATTTGTTTGCTGTTGTTGAGGCAGGTGACGCCCTGGGCTTTTTGCTTTGCCCGAGCCAGCGCCGGCAGCAACATTGCGGCTAAAATCGCGATGATGGCGATCACGACCAGGAGTTCGATGAGGGTAAAGCCACCGCGGTGACTGTGGCTTGAGCAGAAGCGGGGAGCATTCCCCGGAGCGGGATTGGTTCTTTTCATATCTATGCGACTAACACGTTCAGGTTTCTACGCCCGTTACGCAACCGGTGTTTGCTTATAGAACTTACGCCTCTTGACAGCGGAGGTAAAGGGAAAACGGCGAAAATAATCGGGGGGTTGACTCTGCCCCAATGGCCCGGTTTAAGTGGGTCAGCATGGTTTTCCTGCGCAGCAGCAGACGGGTTGGGCGGAGCATCGACCCTTAGCCTATTAAGCGTATGGGACGTCCGAAAACCATAGATTCAGACGAGTGATTGTCGCGAGTGGCGCGCAAAAGCTGCGCAGCCGGAGGCGGCGCGTTGAGCAATTCCTGCGCACCGGCCATCTCTAAAGAGCGGTTTTGGCTGGTTTTCGGTGTTGGCACGTCATCTGCAAGGCGTTGGCTCTGAAGCACCCGGTGTCACTTCAGGACACTGAGGTTTCGAGCAACGTAAACCGCAGCAAGTCAAATTAATATGAGAATCAATCGATGGTTACTAACGGCGGGCATGGCCGCCATCTTAAGCTTAGGCGTCAACCAGGGTCTGGCGCAGCAAAATAACAACCAGGGCAACCAGGGTGGACGGCAAGGAAGGGGCAACTTCGACCCAGCGCAAATGCGCGAGCGGATGATGGCGAATTTTCGAGAACAACTCGAGATCACGGACGATTCCGAATGGAACGCCATTGAGCCCATGGTGGGCAAGGTCTGGGATGCGCGGGCAGCGTCCATGAACGGCATGGGCCGGGGGATGTTCGGACGCCGGCGGGGCGGCGACACCAACAACGGCGACCAACAACCGCAGCGGCGCGGGCCGTTTGGCCAGCCCAGTCCCGAAGCCGAGGCGTTGCAGAAAGCAATCGACGCGAAGGCGTCGAAGGCCGAAGTCAAGGCAGCGCTGGATAAATATGTCGCGACGCGTAAGGTGAAGCAGGCGGAGCTTGAAAAGGCCCAGGCGGATTTGCGCAAAGTGCTGACCTCGCGGCAGGAAGCGATCGCCACGCTGAATGGGTTGCTGTAGGCGTGAAACGTGGCACGTGACACCTGACATTCGACTCCCGACATCCGGCCATGAGCGATATTCCGACACCTGAGCCCACGTTGAAGCAGTTGCTGGACAAGATGGTTGCGGCAAGGCAACTGTCCGCAGCCGACGCGGAGACTTTGGCGCGCCAACACCAGGCCGGGGCGCGCCAGTCTCTGCCGACTGAGCCCGAAGTGCTGCAATGGTTGGCGAAGGAGTACGAGCTGGGCTACACGACGCTGGACGAGGTCGAACTGGACCGGCAGCTTTTGTCGCTCTTCCCCGCGCGTATCCTGTTGAAAGAGGAATTGCTGCCACTGCGCCGCACCAACGGCACTGTGGAGGTGGCCACGAGCCGGCTGTTCGCCACCCAGGGTTTAGACGCCCTGAAAACCATGACCGGGCTGACGCTCAAGCCGGTACTGGCTACCAGCGAAAGCATCCAGCGGGAGATGAAGAAGCGCCTGGGGGTGGGCGCGGATACCATCGACACGCTCGGCGAAGACGGCACGTTCCTGGTGGTGGACGACCACCCGGAGGAAGACACCGACCTGGACAGCGCGGCCGAAGACGCGTCGATCATCCGGTTCGTCAACCAGGTCCTGCGGGATGCCATCGAGTTGCGGGCTTCGGACATTCACCTGGAACCATTCGAGGATGAAATGCGCATCCGATACCGCATCGACGGCGTCCTGCAGGACGTGCCGGTGCCGGCACAGATCAAGCGGTTCCAGCCGGCGATCGTGTCCCGCGTGAAGATCCTCAGCCACCTGAACATCGCCGAGAAGCGCCTGCCGCAGGACGGCCGCATTAAAATTCGTATTGAGGACGCCGAGGTGGACATCCGGGTTTCGGTCATCCCGATGCTGCACGGGGAAGCGGTGGTGATGCGGCTCTTGCGGCAGAACTCGACTCTGCGCGGCATGGGGCAACTGGGCATGGACACCCGCGAACTCGAAGGGTTCCGGCGCGTGCTGCAGCTCCCGCACGGGATCATCCTGGTGACGGGCCCGACCGGCAGCGGTAAAACCTCGACGCTCTACACGGCGCTCAATGAGATCAATGATGCCGACCGCAAGATCATCACCATCGAGGACCCGGTCGAATACCAACTTAAAGGCGTCAACCAAATCCAGGTTTCCGAAAAGGCGGGGTTGACGTTCGCCCGCGGGCTGCGTTCGATTTTGCGCCACGACCCGGATGTGATTCTGATCGGCGAAATCCGCGACCAGGAGACGGCGCAAATCGCCGTGCAGGCTTCGCTAACCGGCCACCTGGTTTTTTCGACGCTCCACACCAATGATGCGCCCGGGGCGCTGACCCGGTTGGTGGATATGGGGGTCGAGCCGTACCTGGTGGCGTCATCGCTCGAAGCCGTGCTGGCGCAACGGCTGGTCCGCGTGCTGTGCGTTCATTGCAAGCAGGAAGACCATTCGCCGGCGGCGCTGGCCTTCAAGGCGCAGGTCGGCATCGCGGCTGACACGATTATCTATCGTTCCGTGGGCTGCCGCGAATGCCGTCAAACCGGCTTTTTTGGCCGGCACGCCATTTTCGAGTGGATGGATAGCAACAACGAGATCCGGCAGTTGATCCTCAAGAATGCGTCGAGCGATTTGATCCGCGATGCCGCCCGTCACAGCGGGATGCACGCCCTGGCCGATGACGGCTGGCGGCTGGTGCGCCTGGGCATTACTACCGTCGAGGAGGTTTTGAGCGTGACCACCGCCAAAGAAGTGGCGGCGACTACCAAGACGGCCCCGGCGGATGGACATGCCAAGGAACATTCGCCGGCAGCGGTTGCTCTTGGCCGGAAGTAGTTAAGGCCCACCTATGCCCCTGTTCCAATATAAAGGTTTGCAGGCCGACGGGGGCGTGGCCGAAGGGCAGCTCGAAGCCGCCGGCCGGCAGGAGGCCTTTTCGCAAATGGCGGGACTTGGCCTGCGCCCGGTCAGCCTGTTGGAGAAAGCGGGCGCCCAGGCCAAACAGGGATTGGCGGTGCCGGACTCGCTAGCCTCGTTTTCGTTTTTCAAGAAGGCGCACAAGGTATCCGCGCGAGCGCTGGAGAATTTCACCCGGCTGCTCTCGAGCCTGCTGGCGGCAGGCGTCCCGCTTAGCCGCGCGCTGGTGATCCTCCACAAAGAGGCTTCCAACCCGACAGCCCAAACCAAGTGGAAAGAGATCCATGACAAGGTCATCGACGGCATGTCGCTGGCCGATGCGATGGGCAAATCGCCGGAGACTTTTCCGCGGGTTTATACGGCGATGGTGCAGGCGGGGGAAACCGGCGGCTTTCTCGACCTGGTGCTGGCGCAAATCGCAGATTTCCAGGCGCGCGAGAAGGACCTGCGTTCCAAGGTCACCGCCGCGATGCTCTACCCGTGCGTGCTGCTGTTTCTGGCGCTGGCCGTGCTGGTGTTTTTGCTGACGTTTTTCATCCCCAAGTTCCAGGTGATCTTCAGCGGGCTGGGTGCGGCTCTGCCGTTGCCGACACAAATCGTTCTGGCGGCCAGCCATATCATCCGCAGTTACGGCTTTTTCGTGCTTGTGGGCGGGATCGTCCTCGTCATGCTCGTGCGCAATTGGTTCGCCTCGGAACAGGGCCGGCGCGTTTGGGAGGGGTTGACCCTGCGCGTGCCGATTATCGGACCGCTCGTGGCGGAGTTTGCGATGGCACGGTTTTGCCGCATGCTCGGCACACTGCTCGGCGCCGGCGTTCCGCTGGTTCAGGGGCTGAACGTCGCGCGCAAATCCATCGGAAATCAAATCCTGGTCGACGCGGTGGCGCAGTCGATCGAGCGGGTGCAGCAAGGCGGTCAGCTTGGGGCCAGTTTGGCCGAGTGCAAAGGTTTGTTCCCGGGTTCCGTGGTGGAGATGATCGCTGTGGCTGAGGAAAGCGGAAAGCTCGACCAGGAACTGGTTCGCATCGCGAATGTCACCGAAGGGGACCTGGACCGGCAGTTGAAAACCGCCGTTGCATTTGCCGAGCCGTTGCTGCTGTTCTTTATCGCGGCGTTTATCGGCACGATTTTCATCAGCATGGTGCTGCCAATCTTTACGATGCAGGAGTATATCAAGTGACGTGAAAACGGTGAAAATCTTTGAAACTGTGAACGACATATACCGGATGACTCATAGAGGTGAGCAACGCTGCCGAGCGCGTCTCATTAACACCCTGCTTCAGCGGGGTGTCGGGGCGGCCGAAGTCGTCCTCAGCCGCTTCAACGGTTTCAACAAGGTGCTAGAAACCGTTGAAACGGTTTGCGGCCTCGCCACTGCAACTCCCACCCCGCTGAAGCGCGGTATTAATGAGAGAAACTACATCTGTGCTGCCATAAGATAATGCATTAGGGATAACCTCCTCCAAGAGTCGGAACCACACCTTATGAATATGAATACGAACACTCGAAAGCGGGCGGTAACCACCACGCGCCAGCGCGGGTTTACGCTGGTGGAAATGTTGCTGGTGCTGGTGATCCTGGCGACACTGGCGGCGATTGTTTATCCCAAGGTGATGGGGCGCAGCGAGCAGGCGCGCGTGACCGCAGCGCAGACGCAGATCGCCAACTTTAAGACGGCGCTCGATGCGTTCGAGGTCGATACGGGATATTATCCCAAAGGCCGCAATGGTCTGGCCGACCTGCTCCAGCAGCCCCGTGATGTCGTGGGCTGGCACGGGCCGTACCTCGAAAGTATCCCAAAGGATCCCTGGGGCAATGATTACACTTACGAGTGCCCCGGCAAACACAACCCCAGTTCCTACGATATTAGTTCGCCCGGCCCGCCGAACCTGCAAACGCCCATCGGCAACTGGCAGGCGCAAACACGCTGACCCATGAAATTTCGGCGTGGACAACGCTCCCGTTCCAGTAGTTGCAGGTTGCAGGTTGCAGGTTGCAAGTTTACACCTGCTCTCCGGCCGGCAACCTTGAAGGGACGACACGCGCCATCCGATTCACGCATCGCGCATCACGTTTCACGTTTCACGCATTCCACCCTGGCGTTCACGTTAATCGAGCTCATCCTGGTCATGGCCATCCTCACGATGGCCGTGTCCGTTACGGCGCCGGCGCTTTCGAATTTCTTCCGGGGCCGGACGCTGGATTCCGAGGCGCGCCGGTTGCTGGCGATGACCCACAGCGGCCAAAACCGAGCGGTGTCGGAGGGCGTGCCGATGGATCTTTGGGTGGATCCTGACCAAGGCAAATTTGGCCTGGAAGCGGAGCCGAGCTATGAGCCCAGCGACCCGAAGGCGGTGGAATTCACGATGGACAGCGGCCTGCACATCGAGGCTGCGAAACAGACCGAACGGACGGGAGACGCGCTGACCTCGATGACGTTGAACCGGCTGCAGGCGCCCAGCATCGCGAGCGTACCTCGGGTCAACCTGACGCATCCGGGCTTGCCGACGATTCGGTTTCTGCCCGACGGGACCGTGAGCGAGACCAGCCCGCAATCGCTGCGGCTGAGCGGGCGTGATGGCAGCTCGCTTTGGCTGGCTCAAACCCGTGACAAGTTGAATTATGAAATTCGGACGACGGACAAATAGCTTCGGGGGCTTCACGCTTGCCGAGGTGCTGGCCGCGCTGCTGTTCATGGCGATCGTGGTGCCGGTGGCGATGGAGGGGTTGCACATTGCCAGCCGCGCCGGGGCGGTGGCTCAGCGCAAGGGCGAGGCGGCGCGCATCGCCCAACGGGTCCTCACCGAGAACCTTGTGAGCACCAATTGGAACCAGTCCGTCCAGAGCGGCAGCACCACCGAAGGCCAGCGGGAGTTCCGCTGGACCTTGCACGGCGATCCCTGGACACAGGACCCCGCGCAAAACGTGCTGCGGCAGCTCTCAGTGGACGTAACCTTCACTGCCCAGAACCGCGAATACACGGTACGGATGAGCACCCTGGTGGACAGCTCCCTGATGTACGGCACGGCCAGCACGACGAAATAACGCAAATCCGGAATTCGAAATCCGAAACAATTTCAAATGACGAACATCCGAAATCCGAAACGGCCGAACGTGCGAAGGTTTGTACCCTTCGAGCCATCGGATTTCGGAGTGAAGGTAGGGCGCGTTGTCCCCAACGCGCCGCGCTCCGGGTTGGTCTTCGAAAAACGGATTGACTCGGCGTTGTCCCGCGGAGCTTCCCGGCTGGTTGAGGACAACCAGCCCTACCCTGGACACCGCCCTGCGTCTCCGAAGGCTTTTACACTAATTGAAGTCCTGCTCGCCATGGCCATCTGCGCGATCGTGCTGGTCGCTATTAACGCTGTTTTTGCGACCGCAGTGCGTTTGCGTGACAGGACTTCGAGCGCGGTGGATGAGGCGTTGCCGGTCGAGCGAACCCTTGATCGTTTGCGGCGTGATCTCAAGGGCACGGTCGGGCCGCGCGGCTTTTTGGCGGGGGATTTCAAATGCGGCGCGCAAGCAATGGGCTCGACCATGGGCTTGAGCGGCGAGGCCGGCGGCGCCGGGCTGGACTTCTTCACCTCGACGGGCCGCATGGGAGACAACACGCCCTGGGGAGACCTGCAGGAGGTGCTTTACGAGCTGAAAGCACCGACGGACCGCGACCAGGCAGGCATGGACCTCGTGCGCTGCGTCAACCGCAACCTGCTGGCCACCACGACCCCTACGCCGGACATACAACCGCTGCTCAGCCACGTCGAAACCGTGCAGTTTGATTGCTACGACGGCACCCAATGGCGCACGACCTGGGATACCAGCGCGGGCGACACTAATTTGCCGACGGCAGTCCGCGTCCGCATTCAACTGGTGGCCAAGAACGGCGAAGACCTCTCCAAGCAAGCACCGATTGAACTGTTGGTCCCGCTCGAGACCGTTACCCGGACGAACCGATGAGAGCGCTGGAATCAAATAAGAACCGGAAACGCCGGGCGTGCCAGGCGATGCACCCGTTGCCCGAGCGGTCGCGGCGCGGTTCGGTCCTGATTATCGTGCTCTGGATCGCGTTCGGACTGGTCGCGTTGGCGTTGTATTTTGCCAATGCGATGAACTTTGAGTTACGGGCTTCCGACAACCGAGTGTCGGCCCAGGCCGCGGACCAGGCCATCGAAGGGGCAGCCCGGTACGTGAATTACCTTTTGAGCACACAGATACAGAATGGATCGAACGGCTATCTGCCCACCCTGGCGGGTTATCAATGCGAGGCGGTGCCCGTGGGAGACGCACACTTCTGGCTGATTGGCCGCGATACGAACAACCCAATCGGGCCGGGGACCCTGTCGTTCGGCCTGGTGGATGAGGCTTCGAAGCTCAACCTGAATATCGCCCCGAGCAACGCCATTACTTGGCTGCCGCGCATGACGGTCGATTTGACCCAGGCAATTCTCGACTGGCGTGACACCAATGCCAACGGGCCGACCGTCACTTACTACGCGATGCAGCAGCCTTCCTACCAGTGCAAGAGCGATCCGTTCGAAACCGTCGATGAGCTGCGCCTGCTCTACGGGTCCACGATGGACATCCTGGTGGGCGAAGATGCCAATCGCAATGGGGTCCTCGACCCGACTGAAACGGATGAAAATCAAAACAACATGGTGGACCCGGGGCTGGTCGAATATTTTACGGTCTATAGCCGCGAGCCCAACACCAACAGCGACGGGTCGCAGAAAGTGTTGATCAACCCCGTCAACGTAAACGCCCTTAGAGCATTGCTGCAGACCAATTTCCCTTCCAAATTCCAGCAGGTCCTGACGAGCCTGGGAGTGGTCAGTGCAGGCGGGCCGGGCCGTGGTACGAACAACCGTCCGGCCATCCCGATAAACTTCGCCAGTCCGTTGCGGTTTTTCCTTCGGAGCGGTTTGACCTCGACTGAGTTTTCCCAGATCGCCACCAATCTAACGACCGCTAGCGGCGCTTTCATTGAAGGCCGGGTGAATGTAAACACTGCCAGCGCGACCGTGCTGACCTGCTTGCTCGAGGGGGATGCCTCCGCCGCCCAGACCCTGGTTAGTTACCGCCTCGCGAACCCGAACAACCTGACGTCCATCGGCTGGGTCCTCGATGCCCTGGGCCAGAACTTCCCGAACGACCTCCAGATGCTCGAAGCCGGAGATTACATTACGACTCAAAGTTACCAGTTTACTGCGGACATCGCTGCACTGGGCCCTCATGGCCGCGGTTATCGCCGGGTGAAATTCGTTTTCGACACGAGCGGCGGCACGCCGCAGATCGTGTACCGCCAGGATCTGACCCATCTCGGCTGGGCGCTGGGTAAAGAGGCACGCGAGAAATGGCTGTTAGCGAAGGGAACCTGATGATTGATCTCGCCAAATTGAAGTTAGTGAAACGCTCGCGACTGACCTCCGTCCTGGGGCTGGCGCTGGACGGCAGCCGGCTCGATGGCCTGGTGCTCCGGCGGACCAATGGCGCTCTGCAAATGGCGCAGCCTTTTTCCGTTTCGCTCTCGCTCGATCCGCTGACGAACGATCCTGAGCTGGTAGGGCGCGAAATACGGAACCAACTGGACGCCGCCGGCGTTCGAGAGCGTAATTGCGTGGTGGGCTTGCCGTTAAAATGGGCGCTAACTACCCACGTCGAACTGCCCGACCTGCCGGAGGCCGACGTAGCCAGCTTCCTTCAGATCGAAGCCGAACGCGGGTTTCCTTGCGATGTCACTACCTTGCATGTGGCGACTTCGCTGTGCCGGACGCCCTCCGGGAAACAGCACGCCTTGTTGGTCGGCGTCCCCAAAAACCACCTGGCATTACTCGACAAGGTTCTGCGGGCGGCCAAATTAAAGCCGGTCAGTTTTTCGTTGAGCATCGCTGCGTTGCAGCCGGCCGGCGCCGGGTCAGCCGCCGGCGTGCTGGCGCTGGCGCTCGGCGAAAGTCATGTCGGGCTGCAAATCACGAGCGGTGGCGGAGTGGCCTCGCTGCGCGCGCTTGAAGGTGCGCTCGAATTGGAAGGCGGTCGCCGTGTTCTCCACGCCGACCTGGTCGCGCGCGAAGCCCGTATCACACTCGGCCAGTTGCCGGCGGAACTGCGCGAAGCCGTCCGCGGCATTCGCGTCTTTGGCCCGCGCGACCTGGCACAGCGATTGGCGGATGAAGTGGAGCTGCGCCTGGAACCGATGGGACTGAAGGCCGAGCCAGTGACCCGCTACGCCACCACCGAATTTGGGGTCCACCTCCCGGCAGATGCGGCCGTTGGGCCTGCTTTTAGTCTCGCGGCCGGGCGCCTGGCCGGCCACCCGGCCACTTTCGAGCTTTTGCCGCCGCGAGTCACGCCGTGGCAGCAAATGGCGGCGCGCTACTCTTCGGGCAAGCTCCGCACGACGCTGACGGCGGCCGGAGCGGTGGCGCTGGTTGTCGGTGGTGTGTTTTTCTTTCAGCAGTGCCAGCTCTGGAGCGTAGAGGCACAGTGGCGCAAGATGGCGCCCGCCGTAACGCAGCTCGAAGCTATTAATAAACAGATCAATCAATATCGCCCATGGTATGACGAAACGGTGAAAGGGCTGACGCTCCTGCGTTGCCTTACCCAAGCTTTCCCTGAAGACGGCAGCGTGACGGCCAAAACGGTCGAGATCCGCGATCTGAACATCGTCACCTGCACCGGTACGGCACGAAACTACCAGGTCCTGCTGCAAACCGTCCAAAGATTGCGAGCCAACCCGCAGGTCCGCGACGCCAACCTTGGCCCCGCCCGCGGGCAATCGCCGGCGCTGCAATTCAGCTTCAGCTTCGCCTGGAACGAGGGAGGGAAAAATGCAAATTAAGGATCGCCGGCAACTCCTCATCATAGTGGCTATCATCGGTGTCGTCTTGTTCGCCGGGGACAAGCTGGTGTTGACACCGCTGGTTCGCGCCTGGGACGCGCGCGCAGCGAGGATCAAGGTGCTGCGCAACCAGGTGGCCCGCGGCAAGATGCTGGCGCAACGCGAGCTGGGCATTCGCAATCATTGGGATGATATGCAGCGCAAGGCGCTCACCAACAACCCTTCGGCGGCCGAGCACCAGGTCTTTCGCGCCATCGATTCCTGGGCCCAGGATACCGGCGTGATCATCAACGCCATCACCCCGCAATGGAAACGCGACTCCGATGATTATACGACCTACCAATGCCGCATCGATGCTGCGGGCGACATCAACCGCCTCAGCCGGTTCATTTATCGCGTCGAGCGCGAACCTCTGGCTTTCAAACTGGAGGCGGTGGAACTCAGCGCGCGCGACAAAGAAGGCCAGCAGCTTTCGTTAGGCCTGCAGCTCAGCGGCCTGGTGCTCAATCCCCAAGCAAGATGAACGCGACCCGAGACACCTATGGCTTGAGCCGGAAAGGGGCGAACGGCCCGGTATGGCTTGCCACCAACCGAGCGGCGTACGTCATCATCCTGGCATTGGCTCTGGGCGGCGGCTTCCTGGCGCCGGCGCAGGATACGAACGCTCCGCCGGCAACCAATGATGTGGCTCAGGCTGAAGAGATGGTTCCCGCCAATGACAACGGCCAGACTGAGGGCCTGAGTCCAGGCGATGAAATGGTCGATACCAACAATGTCGCCGAGACCAACAATCAGGCCACCGGCCCCGGTGAGGACGCTCGTTCTCGCCGCCTGCGGCGGCAACGGCAGAATCGCTCCCGCGGTTATGGCCAAACGAATGGAAGCCTCCAGAGCGGGGCTTCGGCAACAAATAACGGTCCAGCCTCCCTTGATTACTCGGCATTCCGGATGGTGGCGGAGCGGAACATCTTCGATCCGAATCGCGCTCCGCATAATATCGTGGACCGGCCGCAACGCAAAACCATCGAATCCTTCAGCCTGGTTGGGACCATGAGCTACGAAAAGGGAGATTTTGCCTTTTTTGACGGGCCGAGTTCCGATTACAAAAAAGTTCTAAAGGCGTCCGGCACCATCGCCGGGTACAAGGTGCTAGCCGTTTTGCCGGACTCGGTGACGCTGGCCCGAGCGACCAACGAACTGGTTTTGGCGGTTGGCGCTCAACTGCGCCGCCAGGATGACGGCACCTGGGTGCAGGAGGCGGGCGCCGCGGCTTACGATGCCAGCCCGGCCGGTTCCAACAGCACCGCCCAGCCGGAGACGGCCGCGAGCGGCGCGGAGAGTGACATAATCAAACGCATGATGCAGCGACGTGAAAAGGAGTAATTTCCCATGAAACATATCAACCTGTTCGCACTGTTAGGCGGCCTGACTGCCGGTCTCGTCACGCTGGCCAGCGCGCAAACGGCACCCACTCCACCCTCGGTCCCGGCCGCTACCACCAACCATGCTGGCGGGGATATTCCAGCCCCACCCGCTGCCGCCGCGTCTGCTGTTGCGCCGACGGCGGTCACGAACGCGGCCGAGCCAGCCATCAGCGCCGAATACGGCACCAATGGCCTCCGGGTTAACTTTCGTGGGGCCCCGCTGAACCTGGTGCTGGATTATCTCAGCGACGCCGCGGGATTTATCATCAACAAGACCACCGATGTCCGAGGCAGCGTCGAGATTTGGAGTAAGCAACCGGTGACAAAAGATGAAGCGGTCGAGTTGCTCAGCTCGGTCCTGAAGAATAAAGGCTACGCCGTCACCCGCAACGGCCGCATCCTGACGATCATTGCGCTCGATACGGCGAAAACTTCGTCAGAACTCGAAGTGGTCAGCGGGAGCGACCCGAACGATGTTGAAAAGGGTGACGAAATTCAAACCCGGATCATCCCCGTGCGCTATGCCACGGCGACGCAACTGGTGCCCAACCTGGAAATGCTGCTGCCCACGACCGCCTCGCTCACGGCCAATGAAAGCGCCAACTCGCTCATCCTGGTGGCGACCAGAAGTGACATCAAGCGCATGCTGAAAATCATCACCGCGCTCGATACCTCGATCGCCAGCATCTCCACCATCAAAGTCCGGCGCTTGCGTTTCGCGGACGCGAAGGATACTGCTACTCTGATTACGTCTCTATTCAATCCCCAAAGCTCAAACCAGGGCGGGAACCGGGGCAACCTCTTTAACTTCGGCGGTCCGGGAGGCGGTTTCGGAGGTGGTTTCGGAGGCGGAGGCGGAGGCGGAGGCGGGGGTTTTCGCGGGCTGCTGGCCCAGGCGGGCGCAGGGGGCAATCGCGGCGGAGGCGGAAACGCAACCGGAGCCAAGGTGGTCGCCGTAGCGGATGATCGCTCGAATTCCGTAGTCATCAGCGCACCCTCGGACTTGCTGGCAACGATCGAGGACATGCTCGATAAAATCGACCTGGAGGTTTCCGACGTGATGGAACTGCGCGTGTTCCGGCTGACCAACGCCGACCCTTCGGAAACGGCCGACCAGCTTGCGGCATTGTTTCCCGACGACACGAGCACGACCGGCAACAACCAGAACAACGTGCCGTTCTTCATGCGTGGCGGGTTTGGTGGCCGCGGTGCGACTGCGTCCACTCCCAGCGACCGCACCAAGAAAATGGGCAAGGTTCTCGCTGTGCCGGACCCGCGCACCTCTTCGCTTATCGTGACAGCTTCAAAGACGCTGATGCCGCAGATCGCCGAGATGATCAGCGAGCTGGATTCGGACCGGGGCAAGCGGGAAGTCGTGAGCTACTTCGAGCTGCAAAACGCCGATCCGCAGGACGTCTATCAGAACCTGCAGGACCTGTTCAACCGCAGCACTGTGCGCATGCAGAACAACAACCAAAACACTTTCCTGGGCCGGAACAACCCGCTGACGACACGCGAGACACAAAACTCACAAGCGACTTCCGGCGGCACGACCACCTTCGGCACGTCGTCGGGCAACTCGGGCGCGCGAACGGGCCCATAAGCGGCGACGATTACCAACGACAACCCGGCTAAACAGCGAGATGAACATGAACAATCAATTTTCACTGTGGCAAAAATATCTCAGAGCCATTCTGGGTATCAGCTTGTGCTTAGGGCTCCCAGCTTTGGGGCAGCAGCGGGGGGGGGGCGGTCTCGGCGGCGGCGGTCTCGGCGGCGGTACTGGCGGTCGTAGCGGCACGTCCGGTAGCGCCAACACCACCGCTCGGACCTATCCCAATAACGGCACGATCGGCGACGCCTACTTCTCCATCGACCCGGAAACCCGCCGCGTGGTCTACATCGCCGACGAGGCGACTGCGCGTTATATCGCGCAGGTGCTGACGAACCTGGACCGCCCCAAACCGCAGGTGCTCATCAAAGTGGTGTTTGTGGAAGTGACCTACAACAACGCTTCCGACATCGGCATCGAGGGAGGCTTCGGCAAACAGGGCATGCAAGGGACCATCCAGAACGCCAGCGCCGTCAACGGCTTTGGGCTGTCGGGTCTCAGTTCGCTGGTCGGCACGAATGTCAACCAGTTCGGCCAACCCATCTCTAGCTTTTCGGCGGTTTCTCCCATGACCCAGCAGGGTGCCGGGTTATATCAAATCCTGGGCCAGGATTACCAGGTCACGGTTCGCGCTATCGCCCAGGCTGGCAACGCTAAAGTATTGTCCCGCCCCTCGATCCTGGCGCGCAACAATCAGCCGGCCACCATGTTCGTCGGTCAGTCGGTTCCGGTGGTAACCAGCGTTTCCTATAACGCGCTCAATGGAACCCCCATTAGCGCCTACACCTATCGCGATGTCGGAGTGATTCTAAAAGTTACACCGTTCATTACCGCGGATGGATTGGTCGAAATGATGATTTCGCCGCAAATCTCGTCTATTGACCAGACCGTTCAGATTCCCGTTTCGGCTGGCGTCTTCGCGCCGGTGTTTGACGAGCGCTCGGCGGATACGGTCGCGGTGACCGCCGATGGCCAAACCGTCATCATTGGCGGGCTCATGGAAGCCGACAAAGCCGACACGGTAACGAAAATCCCCTTCCTTGGCGATATCCCGGTCATCGGCAACCTGTTCAAGCGGAAACAGAAAAGCAGCACCAAAACCGAGCTGCTCATTTTCCTCACGCCGCACATTGTCATGAACCCGACCGAACTGGCGGCTTTGTCGGCGCGGGAGCGGGCCAAATCGGACGCCCCGAAGGCCTTTAAGGAAGAGGAACTCAATAAATTCCTCGACGCTTTGCCGACGAAGGAGCCACCGGCGATGACAAATGCCCCGGCCAGGTCCACCTCGCCGCACTGGCCCCAGTAAGGATGAAGTTCCGAATGCGACGCGATTGCGACTGCGGGGACCACGGTCAGAGGGAGCAGGGGACCGTATGTGCCGCCGTGCCTCCCTCGTGCCCCGTCGCTTGCCTTTCTTTATGGAATTGACCCGCCGCAACGTGCTCGTTTATGCCCTGCTGGCCGGCGTGTGGGCGCTGGTGCTGGCCTGGCAAGCCGAGGAGCATTTCCGCGTTAAAGCTGCAGCGCGAGCGGACCTTAGCAACCGGGCGAAGGACATCGCCAATACCGTGAGCGCCTGCATTCGCGGCATGCGATTCCGCGGCGCGGTGCTCCAGGAACGGATCGAGCCGGTGCTCAACGAATTGGTCAACGGACGTACCAATGAGCTCGTTCAGTCCAGCGAATTGACCTCGCTCGCCTTGCTCAATGCAGCCGGCGAGCAGTTGGCTTCGGCTGGCCGACCGATCGACTACTCGCAACGGGACATTCTGCAGGAGGGCGAGCGCTGGGGCCAGAGGAGCGTGACGTTCGTTATCCCGGTGGATTTGGGCGCCAGCGTGCTCCCGCCCATGCACGAACTGACCAACAGCATCAATGAACCCGGCCGGCCCTTTCCGCGGCGCGAGCTCCCGCCGGCCGATCAGGGAACGTCAAACCCTTCGGGTGAGCCTGGCACCAATGCGGCCGCGCCCCCGGGCACCGGCCCGGCGGTCCTTCCCGAGCGGGACAGTCGCCCGCGCGGAGGAGACTTCCGGCCGCGGCGTCCACCCTGGTTGCGCGGCATGACTGAACAGGAATATCAGACCCTGATGGAAAGCCGGGCTTTGCACGGGTTGGTGGTTGCGATGTCCACTGAGTCGTTCCTCGCGGCTTCGACGCGCGATCTATACCTGCGGGCCATCATCATCGTCCTGGCGACCGTTTCAGCGCTGGGCTCCGGGGTGGCGTGGCGCACGCTCGTCAAATCTTCCGACCTGCAAATTCGCCTGGTTCGCGCCAGCGAACTCAACACGCACCTCAAGGAAATGAACCTTGCCGCCGCCGGCCTCGCGCACGAAACGCGCAACCCGCTCAACATCATCCGCGGCCGGGCGCAAATGATCTCCAAGCAACCGGAAACGGCGCCCGAGATCCGGCAAAAATCGCTCGAAATCATCGACGAAGCCGACAAGGTCGCGGCGCAGTTGAACGAGTTCATCAACTACTCCCGACCGCGGGAAGTACGCCGCTCGATCCTCGCGCTGGGCTCAGTGGTCAACGAAGTGGTGCGGGCGTTGAGCTACGATCTCGAAGAAAAGAAGATCGCGTTGCAGGTCCAGGGTGAGTTGCTCCACATCGAGGCGGACGACCAACTGCTGCGTCAGGCGCTATTCAACCTGCTGCTCAACGCCGTGCAGGCGGTGAATGGCAACGGCGAAATCCAGGTGGTGGCGGAGCGGCGGAATGCCGCCGAAGCCTCACTGGAGGTGCGCGACAACGGCCCCGGCGTGCCGCCGGAGCGCCGCAGCGAAATCTTCAAACCCTATTTTACGACGCAGAAAACCGGCACCGGGCTGGGCCTGGCCGTCGTGCAGCAAATCGTTCTTGCCCATGGTTGGGAAATCGAATGCCTGCCGAACCAGCCGACAGGGGCGGTGTTCCGTATCACTCACCTCAAAGTCGCCGGCGCCTAACCGGGCTATTTCATACCTCCAAAGGCGGAGCGCCGGCCTGTTGCCGGCTTTAACTGTTCGGACCGTATAAGCCGGCGACAGGCCGGCACTCCACCCTGGCAGGGAAATATTGGTGCTAAGCCGGTTCCTTCAGCAGGCCGATGAACTGCTTGATGGCCGGGGAGAGCACTTTGTTTTTCTTATGGAGGACGCCCAAGGGACGGTAGTGCTCGCCGTCTTCGAGGCGCACCGCCGCCAGCGTCTGGTTGGCGACTTCCTGGCGGATGGTCTCCTGCGGCACAATCGCGATCCCGGAGTCGATTTCCACCGCGCGTTTCACAGTTTCGATGTTGTCGAATTCCATTACGTGGTCGACCGAAACGCCATGTTCCTTCAGCAATTTGTCCAGCGCACGGCGCGTCGGAATGTCGCGTTCAAACCCGACAAACTTCTGGCCGTTCAACGCCTTGAGTTTGACCGATTTGAGCTTGGCGAACGGATGCTGCGGATGGCAGATGAGCACCAACAGGTCTTTGCGCAGGGGGACGATTTCCAGCTTCGGGTCGCGCGCCGGATAGGCCACCAGCCCCAGGTCCACCACGTTGCCGAGCACGTCCTCATAGACCTCGTTGGGCCGGCGATACTCGACATGAACGTTCACCGTCGGGTAGCCCTTGAGGAACTTCTTCACGTAAGGCGGCAGCACGTGGAGCCCGATGCTGTAAATTGTCGCGACCCGAATGTTGCCGGAAATGATTTCCTTGATCTCCTGCAGCTTGCTGTGCAAAGCGTCGTAAGTCTGCAGAATTTGCTTGCTGTAGTCATAGAGCACTTCGCCTTCGGCCGTCAGCCGGAAGTTCTTCTTGCTGCGCTCGATGAGCATCGACTTGAATTGCCGCTCCAGAGAGCTGATGGTCTGGCTCACCGCCGACTGCGTAACTCCGTTGATCTGCGCGGCCTTGGTGAAACTCTCGGTCTCCGTCAGGTCGCAAAATACCTTTAAGCTTTCGATTTGCATAAGCGGATTGAATAGAAAATTGGAGGCCAAGTCAACAACCGTTCTTCATAAAAATGCGCCGCCAAGTGCATAAGGTTTATCATGATGATTTTTCATTAGGAATACAGACTGTCTAATGATACTGCCCCGCGGGCGCCGAGCCGGAGCACGGCGCATGCTCCGCCGCGCGTGGGCGGACGCGCCGCGCGCGGAGGGCGTTCTCACCCGACGGCATGGCACGGTTTTAGCTCGCTCGGAGGCTATGGCCAGGACGTTCGTTGCACTGAATGATACCGTTCACGGCCTGCTGAGGACGCTTACCCGGCAGGTGCCGCTGTGTCCTGGCGTCGCCCGGGACGGGGGGCCGGCTGTCCAATACCGAGTCAGAGTTGAAGATTTGCCTCCGGCGTACCACTCGCTGGCGTTCTACCACGCCCTGGAGGGCTGGCCCATCCGATCGGCGCTTGCGCGCCGCTGCCGCCTGCCCGCCGACGCCCGAAGTATCATTGCCGAACGGGCCGCGTATTTTGACGCGGTTCGGCTGGACCGGCGCTGCTGCCGGGATTTGCGGCTCAAGCTTACGCGGAATGGCCCGGGGATGCTGGCCGCAGAGCTGCTGGCCTATGGCACCGGGATGCTGCGCGCCGGCAACGATAATCCGGACGAGAGCTTGCACCGCTACCTTTGGCGCGAACACGGCCGCCTGCACAGCCGGCGGGAGGTCACCTGCGCGCGCATTGTCGTTCTCAATCGCCATTCCCTGCATTGGCCAGGCCCGGCGCACAAGGAATCCTATGTCTCAACCAACCTGATTTACGGCGACGCTTTCGGCGAAGTGGAACAACTCTGGGAACGGCGGGCCGATACGGCTTTTCTCGAGCGGGTGGCGGGGAGCCTGCAAGGGCTGCGGCGCCGAGGCGAGGTTGCTGCGTTCCTTTGTCCGCCGCTTAACCTGGAGGGAACCATGAGCATGCATCTGCGCGCCCAGGCCCTGTGGCGGAATCCTCCCTCCAGCGCGCGGGCCCTGCTGCGGCGGCTCGATTACATCCTCGAGCACACCACAGTCGATAGTTCACCCCGGACCATTTTCCGATGGCGTGAATCGCTTGCCGGGTCCAAAGCCGGCGGTCGAGATTCTCAAGGTTGGGAAATCGATGTTTCCGGCTATGACGGCTGGTTGTCCCGAACTCGCGACGTGTAGGCTGGTCCAAGCCCGCAGCAACGACCCGACGTTCCTGCAGCTGGCCGAATTCCGGCTTTCGCTCACTTGACTTCCAACACACCCAGTGCTTTATTGCGTTGGGACAGGAGTTGGATTCAAATTGAACACGCGGTCGGAAGTCTTGGCTGTTGCTTCGGCAGATGTCGCCCATGGCACCTGTCGCGGTTTTGTGCTGAGACATAAGCCGGGCTTCGCCGCACGCAACCGAAAACCTCCGGGCCCGTCCTGATGAACCCGCGCATTTGCATTTGTTGTGGCGAGTCGATAGTGCACCTGGGCAACGCTCTCTCCCGGAACCCCAATCTTTGCGCCTCTTGTTCCAGTCTTACGGACGGCATGGACGATTCTGTTGGGTCCGTCGTGTCCACGAATCTGCCGGCTGGCTCTGGAGGCACCCGTACCACCGTCGCCACCCCTCTGGACTCCGGCAGCAAGGTTCGTCCGGAACGGAACGCCGGGCGCGGTTCGGAAAACCCCAGAACTGCGGCTTAGGCAACCAGGCGGGATTTGGCTTTTATTGCGTCCTGGTGCGGCGCTATTCTGCTTCTGAATCCGGTTGGGCCGGAGCTTTACGAAACGTCAAAAGTCTTTGCGCCGCTTTAGGGCAGGCGGGTTACGGGAGTCGCAGACAGCGTGCCCGGATGCGGCGCTCCATCTGTGGTCGGGCATAGATTGCATCATGCACCCAGACTGAGCGCATGCCGTCCGAGATTCGCAAGAACGGTGTTAAACCGCCGCGCATCCTGATCGTGGATGATGATCCCGGCCAGCGCAGCCTGCTGGATTCCTTCCTGCGCAGCCAGGGTTTTGAAATCATGGTAGCGGATTCGGGCGAGCGCGCGCTAGAACTGCTGCGGGGCGAACCTTTTGCGATGATGATCTCCGATGTACGCATGCCGGGGCTTTCCGGGTTGGAAACCCTGCGGCGGGCCCGCCAGGAGAACGCCGTCCTGCCCGTTCTGCTGGTCACCGCTTACGCCGACATTCGTGAAGCGGTCGGCGCGATGCGGGATGGCGCCCTGAATTATCTCGCGAAGCCCATCGACCTCGACGAACTGCTGGCCATGGTCCGGCAGGTGACCGGATTGGCCAAGACCGCGCCGGTAAAGTTCAGCGCCGACAAGCGATTGCCGCCGCAAGTGGTTGCCCGGAGTCCGTTGATGCAGGCGGTGTTTCACGACGCTTCCCTGATCGCGCCCTCGGAAAGCCGAGTCTTGATCACAGGGGAAAGCGGCGTCGGCAAAGAGGTGCTGGCGGATGTGCTCCACGCCTGGAGCGCGCGCGCGGCCGGGCCGTTGGTGAAAGTGAACTGCGCCGCCATTCCTGAAACCTTGCTGGAAAGCGAGCTCTTCGGCCACGAGAAAGGGGCATTTACCGGCGCCGTCGCGCAGCGGATCGGCCGGTTCGAACAGGCGGACGGCGGCACGATTTTCCTCGATGAAATTGCCGACATGTCGCCGCCGCTGCAGGCGAAACTGCTGCGGGTGACGCAGGATGGGTTGTTCACGCGCGTCGGTTCGAACAAGGAGCTGCAAACCAACGCGCGCATCCTGGCGGCGACCAACCGCAACCTCGAGGAAGAGGTCAAAGCCGGCCGGTTCCGCGAGGACCTGTTTTACCGGCTGAATGTCGTGGAGCTGAACCTGCCGCCCTTGCGCGAGCGCCCGGAGGACATTCTGCCGCTGGCGGCGGCGTTCATCGCGGAGTTTACCAAAGGCAAAGCGCGGTTCGCTTCATCGGTGCCGGAGTGCCTGGCGCGCTACCTCTGGCCCGGCAACGTCCGCGAACTCCGCAACGCGATGGAGCGAGCCGCCCTGCTCTCGCTGGGCGAGCTGATCCTGCCGGAACACCTGCCGGCCCGGGTACGCGCGAACTCCGGGGCGGGGCCGGCCGCCGAACCTGCCGAGGCGGAGCGGTTGGGCGAGATCGAGCGGCAAGCTATTTTCCAGGCGCTGCGCAAACACGACTTCAACCGCACGGAAACGGCCAAGGCGTTGGGCATCAGCCGCCGAGCCTTGATTTATAAATTGCAGCGGTTTCGAGAGCTGGGGTTCGAAGTCGATCCAACAGCTGCTTCCTGACGATGGCCTTTGCCGCCTCGCGCGCCGCTTCTGGGCGCCCACTCCTGCGGCTCACCGCCTTGCCGGGTATCCCAGTCGGAACTTTCCAGAAGTTTCGGGTACGAGCATATCGGTGCGATGAATCTCCAGGCCGTGCTGCAAATCGAGCAAGCGCGTCAGCTGGCCTTCCAGCGCCGCCAACGGCGACGGGTCGGGGCCGGCGGCGTCGGGCACAAATCGCAGCAACCAGGGGCCGCCGGGACGCTCGGTGAGCTGGTAATGAGCGATGCCCTCCAGGCCGGCAAAACATTGATCGATCTGCCGGGTGGTTACGGATGTGCCGCGAGCGATGTGAAACGCGTCGGCGGCCCGGCCATGGACGAGGTAGCGGGTGCGGTACGGGAGTTCCAGCCGCTCCACCAGGTCGCCGATGCGGTATCGCAGCAGCGGCATGAAATCGTTGGTGAGCGTGGTGACGATCAGTGCGCCAACGCCGGCCTCATCCGGTTCGAACACTTCAAGTAGAGCTGTTTCGAGGCAGGGTCGCTTTTCTCCGCGCGCATCCTCCATCATGAGGTGGCCGGTTTCGGTCGAACCGTACAGGTCGAAAACCGGGACGCCAAAGACCCGTGACAGAATTCTGCGGTGCGCCACGCTAACGAACTCGTAGCTGCAGAGAACGAACCGCAATGAAGGCAGCCGGATGCCCCGTCGCTCGCAATAAAGCGCGAACAACACGCCGTACACCGGGTCCACGTCGAGGAATTGCGGCTGCCATTCCAGCGCTTCGGCCGCCATTCGCGCTAATTCGGACTCGCTCCAGAGAAACGGATAGCGGGACAGGCTGACAAAAAGAGCGTCGCCGACAATGCGCTCATTGCGGGAAGGCACGCCGGTGTAGCAGATATCGCCGCTGCAGACGGGCGAATTGATGGTGACGCGTCGGGTGGCGGGATGCTCGTCCAACACCTGCGCAACGAAGGCGTTAAGGCGCAGCGCGCGCGCTTCCTGCTCGGCCCACCATCCGCGCGGGAGCAGCAGCGGTGTGCGTTCTTCGGAAGTGCCGGAGGTCTGCTCCAGTTCGATGCGGTCCTCTTCGACCAGCGCCTTTAGGGCCGCTTCGCTCTCCAGGAAGTTCCGCGGGAAATCGCGGCGAATATCTTCCTTGGTGAGCAACGGCAACCGGCGCCACGCATCCATCACCCGCTCCGGCTCCTCCACCAGGAGTGAGCTGGAGCTTTGGCGATAAAGTGGCACCGCGTTCAAATAGCGGGGCAGGACCTCGGTTAGCCGCTCGGAGAGGCCGGTCTCAGCAATCAATTCAGGTGTTGCCAGCATATTTCGCGCTCGAGCCAGGCTCTGGGCGCCGGGGAACTATAGCACAAAAACCGGCCGCGTCAGCCCTCAAACCGTTTGCCTCGGACAGCCTGGGTGAAGGCGGGCCGGGGCGCACGGTTCCAATCGTGCGATTTGTCTTCCGGCTCAGACGCACGATTGGGATCGCGCGCCCCAGCCGTGACGGGTTACTGGCTGCGCCGCCAGAAAGGGCGCTCCCCGACACCGTCCTGTTGGCGGCAGCAACTTTCGCCTTTGAACCGAAGCTTCGAGAACGTATAACGAAGCCATGCTAAAGCTGCCGGGTTTGTTGGCCCACGGCGGGCCAGTGATGTATCTGCTGATGCTCATCAGCGCGGTCGCCGTGGTGGTCTTTATCGAGCGGTTTTTGCACTGCCACCGCGCGCAGATTAACTCCACCGAGTTCCTCAACGGGGTGCGGACCGTGCTGAAGCGGAATAATGTTGTCGAGGCCTTGTCGATTTGCGACGCCACGCCGGGCCCCGTCGCGCGCCTGGTCAAGACGGCGATTCTCAACCGGGACAACGGGCGCGAACGAATGCGCGAGGCGCTCGAGGAAGCAGGGCTGGCCGAAGTGCCGCGTCTCGAAGAAAAGCTCAATCTGCTCGCGACCATCGCGCAACTGGCGCCGCTGCTGGGCCTCCTGGGCACGGTGCTCGGCTTCATCCAGACCTTCTATGCGATGGAATCCAAAGGATTGCAGGCTCATTTGGGCGACTTGTCAAACGGCGTTTGGCAGGCGCTGGTTTGTGCGGCCGCCGGATTGGCGGTGGCTATTCCAGCGCACGCCGGCTACAATTACCTCGTCAGCCGTGTAAACTCTATCGTGCTGGACATGGAGCGCGCCGCGACGGAAATCGTGAACATTGTCACCGAGGGCGCGAAGCCTTGAACGTGCCATGAAATTCCCCCGCAACGCCCGGATTTTCCGGGGCCAGCTCGATGCCGCCCCGTTTGCGGCGGTGTTTTTCCTGCTGGTGATTTTTCTGCTGCTGGGCTCGCTGGTTTACACGCCGGGCGTGCGACTGGAACTGCCGGTGGCCGACAATCTGCCGGGCACCGATAAGCCGACCGTGGCGGTGGCCATTGACGCCAATGGAAGGTGGTATTTCGAAAACGAAGCGGTTGAAGAGGCAGGATTGCGTGGGCGCTTGAGGGAGTTGGTGATCGCGTCGGCTGAACCCCCGACGCTGATCGTGCAGGCGGACAAAGCGGTCACGACCGAAATGCTGGCGCGGCTGAGCATGCTCGCACGCGGGGTGGGAATTACCAACGGGGTGCTGGCCACCTTGCCGCGGCCGCTTTCTCCATCGCCTTGAGCGCCTACGCATGAGCACGGATGTCCTGCTCCCAGGCCGCTGGACGCGCGGCCAGTGGCTGGGGATCATCGCCCTGGTTTGCGCCCTGCAAGTTGCGCTGCTCTTCTCGCTTGGCGATTCCAAACCGAAACCACACAGCGCTGCGGCCCAGGCTCCGGTTTTGCGCCTGGCTGGCGCCAGCGCTGGCGACCTGCTGGCCCTGATGGACCCGACCATCTTTGCTTTGCCGCATCGGCGGGGCTTTTCGGGGCCGGGCTGGCTGCTCGTTCCGCCACAGGAGTTCGAGGCTTATGTTTGGTCAAATCCGCCCGGCTGGCTCGAGCTGCCGGTCGCGGACCTGGGCCAGGCCTTTCAGCAGTTTATCCAAACGAATTCCTTTAATACTTTTGATGTGTTGCCACAGCTGCAGCCGGAACTGACTTGGCCAACACTGACGAAGACCCGGGGTTTGCCGCAAGAATCCGGGTTCCGGGTGACTGGAGACCTTGCCGGGCGCCGGATGCTAACTATGCCTGTTTTGCCGCCTCAGCCAAACCCCGAGTTGTTGACCAACAGCGTCGTCCAACTGGTGGTCGACGCGGCCGGCGTGCCTGTTTCATTGACCCTGCTGGTCGGCAGCGGTAAGAAGGAGGCTGACCAATACGCGCTGGCGCAGGCCCGGGCGGCGCGGTTCCAGCCCGCAAATCCGGCCGGCAAACCTTCGGCGCTGGCGGGACTGAGCTGGGGCCTGCTAATCTTCGAGTGGCACACGATCCCACCGCTCACTAATGCCCCACCGGAAGGACAATGAGCTTCCATATGTCATTCGGCAACGGTGTAGCCCTCTCGCGCTTTAACTCTTTAACGCTCCACACTCCGTGGCCCTCCACCATCTAATTTTCACCTACGTTGTCGTCATGCTTTCGGCATTGACCGGCGTCGCGATCTACGCGGAGCTGCGCCGCCGCCGGTTCGAACCGACCTCCAGCGAGGACCGCATCTTTCGCTGCACGCGCTGCGGCTACGTCTATACCGATGACCCGGACGTGGACCGCTCCCGCTGCTCCCAGTGCGGCCAGAACAACGACGCGATAGAATTCTGAGCAGGACAGGGGACTTGCTGAAAGAGATTTGCGGTTTACGAGGGACATCTCCTTTGGAGCGGGCCCGTAAATCGTAAATCGTAAATCGTTACTTCCGCTCTGCTCAGTTACCCGCCTTCAACTCCACGACATCATGGGGTGCTGCCTCGCGCTGCCCCGCGGGGCTGACACGGATGAATCGGGCTTTCTCGCGCAATTGGGACAGGTTGGCCGCGCCGAGGTAGCCCATTCCCGATTGGATGCCGCCGATGAGCTGGGTCAGAACGCGGTCCACCGAGCCGGTCACCTCCTTGAGCGCCTCGACTCCCTCCGGAGCGACTTTGCGGGACGCGTCATTGGTGTGCCCGTAGCGAGCCGCCGAGCCGGCCTTCATGGCGGCGAAACTGCCCATGCCGCGATACTGCTTGTACCGCTTGCCGCTGAACTCCATCACCTCACCCGGCGCCTCGGGGCACCCGGCGAAAAGGCCGCCGCAGATGACCGCCTCCGCCAATGTCAGCGCCTTGACGATGTCGCCGGACTTGGTGATGCCGCCATCGGCAACAATCGTTGCGCGTTTCTTTTGCGCCGCGCGGGAAGCGACATAGAGCGCGGTTAACTGCGGGATGCCGACGCCCGCGACAATTCGCGTGGTGCAGATCGAACCTGGCCCCTGGCCAACCTTGATCGCATTCGCGCCGCAGTCCGCCAGGTATTCAACCCCGGCGGCGCTGGTGACGTTTCCGGCGATGAGCGGCAGCTTCGGAAAGGCGTCGCGCAGAACTCTTACTGTGTCGCCGACGCCTTTGCTGTGCCCGTGCGCAGTCGAGACCGCCACGACGTCCACGCCCCGCTCCACCAGCCCCCCCACGTGTGCCAGGATGCGCTCTCGGTCCAGCTCGCCAAACGAGTTGCGCGTCGCGGACACTGCCGCGCCGCACACCAGGCGGAAATGAGCGTCACGCGTCGGTTTGAACTGCGCGTTTCGTTCCTGAGTGATGCGCTCGACATCGCTCATCGTGAACAGCCCGTGCAGCCGGTCCTGGTCATCGACCACCAGCAGCTTGTGGATGCCGGGATGTTCGGTGAAGAATTTGTCGGCCTTGGCAATGGGGTCGCGCCCCAGCTCCTTCTTGTTGATCGTCTTGACCTGGTCGCGCGGCGTCAGCGCCTCGGCCACTTTGCGCTTGGCGTAGCGCAACTTGACCACGTGCCCGGGCAGCAGGCCCAGCAGTTTGCCCTGCGCATCCACCACGGGAAAAGTGCTGAAGGCGAAATGCTTTTTCTCGATGAGATTCAGCACGTCGCCGATGAACTGGTCCGGGGCCGCCTTGATCGGCTCCTGGATCAGGCCATGGACGTGGTTCTTGACGCGGCTGACCTCGGAGAGTTGCTCGCGCTCGGGCATGTTATAATGGATCAGGCCCAGCCCGCCGTTGAGCGCCATCCCGATCGCCATGCGCGACTCCGTCACGGTGTCCATGTCCGAGGAGATGACCGGGATATTAAGGTGCAAGCCCTCGGCCAGCCGGGTGTCGAGTTGTGTTTCGCGGGGCAGTACTTCCGAGTAAAGCGTCGCGAGTGTGACGTCATCAAACGTCAGTCCGATGTTATTGTAAGCCGGGAAGAAGGCGTCCGCTGGCTTGTAAAACTTCGAATCGAGGTTATCGGAATCTTTGCTTGCTGCCATGACAGAAAATGCCCGGGAGCTGGTGGCCTTGGCAAGCTTCAAAAAAAGTCATTTGGCGAGCTTGCTCCCAAGGTGCTTTTAATTCGGGCTCTTGCACCTCCGGCTCTGGACCGCGGACCTAACGGGTCAAAGTCGTAACGCATTTGACTCGTCCTGTGAGCCGGGGCGGGGACGGCCACGTCCCCGAGGTTTCCGATCCAAGGCTTGCTTCACGGGGACGTGGCCGTCCCCGCCCCGGTTCATGGGCTTGATGCGTGCTCGAGAGGTCGGGAGGGTTTGCCCTTAAGCAGTCGCTGCAATTGTTCCAGCACCGGCGCCGCGTCCTGGTCGCTCTTGCTCTGGAGCACAACCGCCCCCGTTTGGTCGATGACACTCAAGCAAGGAATACCATGACCGGAATAATACTTCTTCAAATCCTCTGCTCCTTCCATTTTGTCGAACGCCAGGGCGGGCCACGTCATCTTTTCCACCTTCATGAACTTAAGCATCCCCTCGGCGGTCTTGTCCATCGTCAAGAGCAACACTTCAAAACGGTTCCGCCCCGGAGCTTGGCGGTTATAAGCCTCCACCAGGCCCGGTGAGAATTTCCGGCAATCTGGACACCAGCCCGCGCCAAAATACAACACGGTGTAAGGTGCGTTGAGGAAGGTGTCAGACTTGAACGAAACGAGCTTCTCGCCCTGTAAAACGACGAGGTCTTGGGCATGCGCGGCGAGCGCAGGATTGTTCGTTGCGTCCGCGCGCGCGAGGCCGGGAACCGCCAGCCAGCCGGCGACCAGGAAACAGCGGAAGATTTTATTCATGGGTATTCCTAACCGCTCCCCGCGCAGCGGTCAATAGCGGGTGGAGGCTCGTGATTCATAATTACGACCCGGAGCGCGACCAGTCCAGGTCTCCCCGTCCAGGTCTCCCTTGCCATTAAGCGCGGCAACTGTAATTGTCGCCTCCGTCGCACCGAGACAATGGGCGTTTGAGCGCGAGCATTAAACATAAACACTCAGGCTTTATGCCTTCAATTTCCATCCTGGACCGGCTGGGCCAGTGTGGCGTGGTCCCGGTTATGGCGATCGAACATCAGGAAGCTGCCCTACCGTTGGCCGATGCGCTTTTGCTGGGCGGTTTGCCCGTCGTCGAGGTCACCTTCAGGACCGCCGCCGCCACCGCCGTGATTCGCCAACTCATCCAGGAACGCCCACAACTGCTGGTCGGCGCCGGGACTGTGCTCACCCCGGCCAATCTCGAAGCCGCGCACACCAGCGGCGCGGCGTTTGCGGTCGCGCCTGGCTTGAATCCGCAACTTGTCAAAGAGGCTCAAACGCTGGGGCTGCCGTTCATCCCGGGCATCGCCACACCCAGCGAAATCGAGTCGGCCCTGGGATTGGGCTGCCCGCTTCTGAAGTTCTTTCCGGCGGAGGCTCTGGGCGGTGTGGCGATGCTCGAAGCTCTGTCCGCTCCCTATAAGCACACGGGAGTTCGGTTCATGCCCACCGGGGGCGTCAATCCGGGCAACCTCGAAACCTACCTCAAACTCGACACTGTTGCGGCCGTCGGCGGCACCTGGCTCGCCAAGAAAGAAGACCTCGCCGCAGGCAAATGGGACGACATTCGAACTCGCTGCGAGGCGGCGCGGAAAACCGTAGCGGAGCTTAGGAGGTAGGGCTGTTTGTCCTCAAAGAGCCGCTTGTGTTTGCCAGCGACCAAACCACCATGGATGCCTGAGGCCGGTGCCTGCTCGGCGAGTTAAGGACAACGCGCCCGACCTTGGTGGAACATGATGCCTCCAGACGATCTATCACTTCCCGATCTTCACCATCTCCGCCCCGTGAGGTGCCACGGAGAGGTGAAACTCAGTGTTGAATCGCCCGAGGTTTCTTTGCCGCCAGAGATCTCTAACCGCGAGCTTACTGGACAGTTTGAGGTCGGACCACTTCACCGATACCGTCGCAGCCGTTTCGCCGGCATTAAACAGGCCCACGGCTTTCGAGCCATCCTCGAGGTTCTTGGCGTACACGCGGAGGTCGCCGTCTCTGGCAACGCACAGGGCCTGTTTTCCCAGCGCGTCCTGGTTCACAGCGAGAACTTCATCATTGGCCAGGAGGTTGAGCGTGAAGTCGTCAAGTTTCTCGAGATCGCAGCCGAGCAGCAAGGGCGCCGCCAGCAGGCACCAGAGGGTGATGTGCGTGTATTGCTCGTCGGGGGTCAGGCGCGTGGGATGGGGCTGGCCCCACCCGACGTAACCAACCACCAGCATGTCCGGGTCGTTCCAATGGCCCGGGCTGGCAAAGGGTTCCCACTTGTCCTCGCCGAAACCTTTCTTACTCATGGAATCCCAGGTGTCGCGAATGTCGCCGGTGGTGCGCCAGCAATTGGCTATTTTTGAGAGTGCCGGAGCGTTGGTGAAGGGCGAACTGTTCGAAAGGCTCAAAACCAGGTCGCGTCCGCTCGAACGCAGCGCGTCGTACATTTCCTGCGTTTCGGGCGCTTCGTTTGGGTTCCAATCGTACTTCAGGTAATCGATGCCCCACGCCGCCCATTGTTTGGCGTCATTCCACGCGAAGGAGTACCTGCCGATGGCCCACGGAAGGATCTTCTTATTCACGTTTCCTCGTTTCGGCAGCGTTGGTTTTTCCCACGCGCCTTCCTGGTTTTCCGCGCTGCCGCCGATATGGTTGGCATAGGAGGTCGTCCAGGGGGTTGAGTAGATCCCGAGCTTCAGACCCATTTTATGGACTGTGTCCGAAAGGACGTTCATGTCGGGAAACTTTTCGTTGCCCTGGATGGCCTTAAACGGCCCGCCACGCTCGCCCTGCCAGGCATCGTCAATGTTGATATAGGTCCAGCCATGGTCAATGAGGCCGGACGTCACCATGCCGCGGGCGCTCCGCAACACTTTTTCAGCATCGACTCTGCTGCCCCAGCAATTCCAACTGTTCCAGCCCATTGGGGGTGTCAGCGCAATGGTCTCACCCGCGACGAGGCCCAACGTTTTTTCGGCGCCGCCGCGGCCGTTCTTTGCGCGCAAAGCCACGGTGTATCGGCCAGGTTGTTTGAGCGAGCCGGTAATTTCACCCGCGGTTGGATTGAGCTGAAGACCGCCTGGCAAGCCCTCTGCGGAAAACTCCATCGGACGCTCGCCCGTCGCGGGGATGTGGTACAGGAAAGGCGCGGCCGGCCGCACACCGAAAACGGAGGGCCCGTTGATGCGCGGCGTCGTCGGGGCTTTGGGCGTGCGGATTTCCGGGAGGTTGCCGTTGCGTGGTTTTACGGCCAAACTTGTCGCTTTCTTCTCCGCCGCAGGTTTCAGCCACAGCAGCGGCTGAGTGACGGCAATGTTCCGTCGGACCTCCGGGTTGGCCGAGTCGGCCGGGAGCTTTTGCCAAAGCGCCAAGTAATTGTCTTCGCCTAAAGCCAACCCGCCGAAAAGCAGGCAGGGCTGCCGAGCCGGCCAGCCTGCCCACGCCTGGATGTCAGGCTTGAGCGGCCATTTCGATTTGTCTGTCAGGAAGGGATACAGGTAGGCCAGCGCCTGGCGCATTCCGCGCCCGTCCGGCAGTGTGAAAAGCCACAGGTTTTCCTGGCGCGTGGAGAGCGCCTGACAAAGCGTCGCCATGTTATCGAGTTGAAAGATTGAATACCCGTAGGGCTTCGTCCGCCTCAGTTCGGCCGGGAAGCTGCCGTCAGCAGCCATTTGGTTTGCAACGAAGACCTCTTTAAACTGGCGCCGACACTGCGCCAATTTGACGGCGTCCCCGGTGAACTCGGCAAAAACGGCAAGTTGCAAATAGAAAGCGACCGCGTGGTTATTTTTCGCCGCGGCCTCCTCCTTGCCATTCTTGCTAATGCACATCCAGTCCGCGTAATCGTGAAACCAGGTTTTCAGGCCGGCGAGCACGTCGGGCGGAAATGCCTGAGATGATTGCATCGCTTCGATAGCCACCGGCACCTCGGCCAGGTGCAGGGTATCGATAATGCCGGTGCCGCGGCCAGGCGTGCGGCCAGGGATGGCTTGCGCATAGTCCAGCCGCGGATTCATGCGCGCTTCCGGCGCGAGAAAGAACACCCGCAGGAGCTCGGCGGCCTTCGCGGCGTAGCGGTCCTCTCCGGTCACCTGGCAGGCGGCGGCCAGCGCCGCGACCGCATCGCGCAACTGGGTGATGCAGCGGCGATGTTCGTTGAAGTTGTTCGGGTTCGATTCGCCATCGCGCTGGATATAAGGGAGTCCATCCGGTTTGTCTGGGTCCGGCCACCAGTAATCGCCGTTCGAGTAGAAATCGTTGGGTCCGCCCTCGCTCAGCTTTGCCTTGAATTTGGTGATCGTGATGGGCTCGAGCGCCAGCGCTGCCTCGGCGGCCCTCAAAATGCGAGTACGGTCGATGGTGGCGACATCTATCGCGGGGCTGGATGCCGCGAGAACCAGGGAGGCGCCGAGCGAGGCGAGCGCCAGCGAAGCACAGCAAATGCAAGTTGGGATAGACATAGGATAACTTAGGAGCGCACGACTTTCGTAGGCTAGCGGAGAGCTTCGGGCAGCGCCATTGAGCATTTGTTGGGGCCCAGAGCAGTTTCCTAATAACCCAGCGCCTTCACCGCTTGCGGCCCGAGGCGATGTGCGAGTTGGGCCAGGTAGAGGCTGGCAGGCGTCACGGGAGTGCCGTGGGAATCGAAGGTCGCTTCCGCGAGGCTCGGTTGATGACCAAAGGGCATGCTGCTCTTTTCGCGCGCGCCCCGGCATCCGATGGCCCAGTTCATCGAGCCGGGCGGCTGTTGAAAGATATAGCTCCGAGCGACACAATTCCACGCCACCGCCCAGCCGATGGTCCAGCCATGCCCCGAGCCCATCTCGCCCCGATTCATAAAATCAATGCCACTGTCGGACACTTCGCAGCCATCCACCAGCAAACCTGTCGCCCAGCGCGCGTGCGGTTGGATGTGGCCGTTTCCGCGGAATCTGCAGTTCAGCAAAACGTTCGGGCCGGTTACGCGCGCGCCGGTAACGAAATAAAACAGGTTGTCGCCGGTCGCCGAACACCGATGGAACAGAACCTGCGAACCGTCCGTGGAAAAGTCGGCAGGTTTGGCTGCGCCTTTGGTCGCCACTGTGTGCGTGACGCGTAAATTTTCAACGGTCACCCTTCGTGCGCCGGCTCCGATACCTACGCTGTTGACGGTATCAATGATCGCGACATCCCTCACCCAGGCGTCAGCCAGGTCGCGCATCCGGATGGCCTGGTAATGCCGTTCCGAGATTTCCACCGTTTGCGGCGGCGCGATGATTTGCAGCGACTCGACCCCTACCCGAAAAATCCGTCCCGTATCTGAGCTTTTGACGACGGTGCCGCCGGGCGGCGCCATGTATTTCGAGTCAAATGAATCGCCGAGCGGAAGGTCGAGCGCCAGCCGGTCACCCTCAACGCTCGTGACCGTTCGCTCGGAGGCGGTCCGGCTACCTGCCGCCAGCCAGGTCTCCCTGCGGCCATTGCGGAACAAGCCATCCATCCCCATGAACTTTACCCAGGAGGAAGTCACCGGCCGCAGGATCAGCACACTGTCGCCGGCTTTGAATTGCGACCCGTGTTCGACGGTTACTGAAGTTGCCCCGGACGGCACGTAAGCATCACGGATTCTAGCCGGCTCGCCAGCGGGCTGCGCGCCGCTCAGGCCCGCAACCAAAATGCACAGGTGCGGAGATCCAGTCATTTTGAGCACCGTCCCGACCGCTCCTGAACCGCTACCGCGCAAAACGACACCGCTGGCGCTGAGATTTATTGTTCGGCTACAGTTATAAGTTCCCGGTCTCAGCAAGACGGCCCCGCGAAATCCTCCTGCCGGCTCAGATTTCGCAAGAGTGTCGAGCGCACTTTGAATCGCTTCGGTGTCATCGCCGTCGGACGGAGCGATCGTAACCTTGACGGGCACCGAAGGGAGCGCGACTCCTCCGCCCATATAACCGGCGCTCGAAAAATCCATGATTCGGTCGCCGGCCGGCAACGATTTGTACGCGAGCTTGCCGTTGGCATCAAAGTAAACCCATTCGTTTTGACTTCGTCGAAGGCCTCCCGGCTCTGTTGGGGCACTCGCGCCGGGTGCTGCCGGCAAGAGTAAGGCGAGAATCAACGCCAATTCGGAGAAAGTTTTTGTCATACTTTGGGCAGCAGAATTGGCCATGCTGAGGTGCGTGAACCAGCGCGAGAGACCCGAGCACCTCGTGACATAACGCCCCTGAGTTTACACTCCAGCGCCTCTTGGGCTATCGAACAAACGTTCAGGACTCAAAGGCTTGACGGGCCCATTGGCGTCAACTCAGAGTGATCTGCGATGAACGCGCCTATCCAACGAATCCCTGCTACCGCCCTCGCCGTGTTCACCATTTTCCCGCTCTTCGCGGCGGAGTTACCCGAGCCAGCAACAACGCCCACTCCGAGTGGCCCGGCCAGTCCCGAGGCTGTCTGGCAGCAGGAGTATGGCGGCACGCACGACCAGCGGATGCAATGGTGGCGCGAGGCCCGCTTCGGCATGTTCATCCACTGGGGGCTTTACGCCCAGGACGGCTGTTTTTGGAAAGGTCAGGATGGGAAGAGCGAACATATGATGCGCCACCTGAAAAGTCCCATCGCCGAATACGAAAAAATCGCAACTGACTTCAACCCGGTGAAGTTTGACGCCGACGAATGGGTACGCATCGCGAAGGCGGTGGGAATGAAATACCTGATCATCACTTCCAAACACCGCGACGGCTTCGCGATGTACGACAGCAAATCAGACGGCTACAATATCGTCGCCCGGGCGCCTTTTAAGCGCGACCCCATCAAAGAGCTGGCCGAGGCTTGTCGGACGCAAGGTCTATGGTTCGGCGTGTATTATTCGCTCGGGCGCGACTGGCACGACCCGGATGTGCCCACGCGGGACGGTTACCGCAGCAACACCTGGGATTTTCCGGACGAGAGCGAGAAAGACTTCGCCAAGTATTTCGAGCGGAAGGTGAAGCCCCAGGTGCGCGAGTTATTGACTCAATACGGCCCAATCGCAGTGCTCTGGTTCGACACACCCGAAAAAATCTCGAAGGCGCAGAGCCAGGAATTGGTTAATCTGGTCCATCGCCTGCAGCCCGCCTGCACCATTAACGCGCGCGTCGGCAACCGCCTCGGCGATTATGCGGTCCAGGAGCAAAAGATCCCGGGAACGGGTGACCCCAAACCTTGGGAAACCTGCAGGACCCTCAACGGTCACTGGGGCTACCACAAGATGGACCAGAGTTGGAAATCGACCGAGACGCTGGTGCGGCACCTGATTGAAGTCGCCAGCAAGGGCGGCAACTTCCTGCTCAATGTGGGACCGACCGGCGAGGGCTTGATTCCCGGTCCCTCCGTCGCGCACCTGAAGGAGGTGGGCGAATGGATGAAGGTCAACGGCGAAGCCATCTACGGCACCACTGCCAGCCCGTTTAAGCGCCCGCTTGCCTGGGGTTGGAGCACGAAGAAATCAACCGCCGCAGGCACAACTCTTTACCTACATGTCTTCGATTGGCCGCAGGACGGAAAACTGCTGCTGCCCGGGATGAAGAACCGGGTTACATCTGCCACCTTGCTTGCCGGCGCCAAAGAACTGACGACCAGCAACGGCCCCGATGGTCTCGTGATCAACGTGCCTGGCGTTGCTCCTGACAAAATCTCCTCCACGGTAGCAGTGACCCTCCACGGCTCCCTGCAAACCGAATGAAGACTACGTCAAAGATCCTCGCTGCTGGCAGGAACCTCTCTGTGTCCTGTCGCGACTCTTGGTGGCAAACCCTTTCCGGCTTATCCCTCCGCGCGGCCGCCGTCGTGATCCTCGTATCCGTCCTCGGCGTCCGCACCGGCTCATCGGCGCCTTCTTCCGTTCCCACCCCCTTCTCCATCCCGGACAAAGACAGTCCCGAGATGGACTGGTGGCGGACCTCCATGAAGACCCGCGACCAGCGGCTCGAATGGTGGCGCGAGGCGCGGTTCGGCATGTTCGTCCACTGGGGAGTTTATGCCTATCTCGGCGGCACTTACCAGGACCAACCGGTTAAGGGTTATGCCGAACATATCCAGCGCATTCTCAAGATACCCATCCCCGTTTATCGCGAGCAGGTGGCCGGCCATTTCAACCCCACCGAGTTCAATGCCGATGAATGGATTCGAACGGTCAAACAGGCCGGCATGGGCTACTTTATCATCACCGCCAAGCACCATGATGGCTTCGCGATGTTCGACTCCAAGGTCAGCGATTATAACGTCGTCAGGGCTACCCCGTTCAAACGCGACCCGATGAAAGAGCTGAGCGCCGCCTGCCGGAAATACGGCGTGAAGTTCGGTTTTTACTATTCGCAGGCTTTCGACTGGGGCGAAGCGAACGCGCCCGGCAACGATTGGGACTACGATAATCCCGGAGGCGACCGCGGCCTGCACGGCGGTCGTAATTGGTGGGAGTCCAGCCCCGAGCTGCTCCCCAAGGCGCGGAAATACGTCGATGAAAAAGCCATCCCACAGCTGCTCGAACTCATCAAGAATTACAACCCGGACATTTTCTGGTTCGACACGCCGAGCAAATTGCCGGACTGCGAAAACCTGCGCATCCTCGAGGCGGTCCGGCAGGCCAGTCCCGGTATCGTCATCAATGGCCGCCTGGTGCGCAACTGTGGCGATTACGCCTCCACTGCTGATCGCCCGGCTGAGTTCGCGCCGCATGAGGGCGACTGGGAAGGCATTCCGACCACGAATGAATCCTATGGCTGGAACCGGAACGACCACTCGCACAAACCTCCGGCCCACTTTATCCAGCTCCTCGCCAAGGCCGCCGCGCGCGGGGGCAACACCCTGATGAACATCGGGCCGATGGGCAACGGGAAGATGGACCCTGCCGACCTCGCGATTCTCCACGGCGTTGGCCAATGGTGGCAGGTCAATGGCGAGTCGATCCGCGGCACGACGCGCACGCCGCTGCCGGTGCAGGCCTGGGGCGAATCCACCCGCAAAGGCAACCGGCTTTACCTGCATGTCTTCGAGTGGCCGTGCGACGGACAACTCATTCTCGGCGGCCTGAAAAGTACGGTCAGCCGCCCGTACCTGCTGGCGGACCCAAAACGCGCCAGCCTGAAAGTGTCACGGCTTAACCCGTTCGATCTGAGTATCGAAGTGCCGGCTGCCGCGCCCGACCGAGCGGATTCCGTGGTGGTCGTTGATGGGGAGGGAGAACTTGCGGCTGACTCTGCCCGGTTGCTCTTGCCGACCGTTGCCACCAACACCCTGCGGGTCTTCGACGGTGAACGGCGAGGCAAAACGCTCCATTTTGGCGCCGGCAAAACGCGCGACGCCTATGTTGACAACTGGTCGAAACCAAACGAACTCATGGACTGGCTGGTTCGTTTGGACCAGCCGGCGGCATTCGAGGTGAGTGTCGTCTATGATGCGCCGCCCGGGTTGGCCGGAGGCCGATACACCGTTCGTCTCGGTTCAGAGGAACTGTCTGGAACCGTCGAGTCGGGCGACCAAGTGTCCTCTTCGCTGGGTCGTGTGCAGCTAAAACCAGGCGCCTTCGAAATTCAGGTAGTGCCCGATAAAATCCAGGGCGTCGAATTGATGCGGCTAAGAAGTGTGGTGCTGCGCCCGACACAGTGAAGGCGGGTCGGACGTGGCGATCGCCTAATCATCGCGAAGTCTGCTTTAGCCGGAAAGGCTCAAACAACCCGTAGGCGACAGTGTTGTACTCTGCGCCAGGAGGTGGACCAGAGCCGGGCGCTTTTTGGAAGCTGGCAGGCCAGGCGGCGCCGAGCGCGGGGTTCCCGTGGTGCGGGCCCAGCAGATTTTTCAGCGTGCCGATGACCGTCACTTGAATGTCATTGGGGCCGCGCCTGACCCAACGTGTGACATTGCATTCCCAAGGCGGCGCGTCGATGAACCCGGCAAGTTTCGCATTGACGGTGACCGCGGCGACGCTCCCATACCAGTTCGGCAGGGTGAGCGTGTAGCGGCCAGCGACCTTGCTTACTTCGAAGCGCTCCCGATAGGCGACCCCGGCGCTGTAGAAGGGATGGCCCTGGGCATTCCATCCCAACCTGTTGCCGCCCCCTAAGGCGAGCGTTTGGTCGGGCGTGATGACGAAGCCCTTATCCACGGATTTCAGGGCAAAATCGCCCAGTAGATAAGCCGGCTCCAGTTCATGAAACATTGTGAATGGCGATGCCTTGAGGGTGACAACGTTTTCACCGACGCGGGCTGCTGAGCCGAGCCCGATGCGGCCAAAAGCTCTATCCAGCCACCAATCGTTTGGCTTGGCGCTCACCGGTTGGCCATTGCAGGTGATCGTATAAAGGTCAGGACGCTCGATCACGATCGCCAGATTCTTCGGAACTGTGCTCTCGATGGTAAATCTGAAAATCGCTTCGAAACCGCTGGCGGTCGGAAACCTTTTCGAGATCATCTCGTCTTTGAATTGCACGGCACTGTCCCAGGGATTTCGCTCCACGCCGTTTTGCTTCCAGGCGAACTGGCCGGCCTGGTAGCAATAGACGTTCTGTCTGGTTTCGCCTCCGGCGGTGATGTCCACGTAATCAAGCGTCAGGACATTAGGTTCCACGCGGCGGATTTCAGGGGCGGCGGCGGGTTCAAGGATTCTGACCGTTTCAACGCGCGGGGGAACGGGCTTGCGAGGTGTGTGGGCAAGGAACAGGAGGAGGCTGCCGGAGGGAGGAAGGTCAAAAGCAGCTTCGAGGTCGCCGCCGGTTTTTTCGAAGGGATACGGCTCGACTTTGCCGGTGTAGATGTCCCGTCGCTCGACGCCACCCGCGTTGGAAGAAATCGCGCCGGCGGAGGGCACCTCGATGCTGGTGTTGACGAGGAAGAGAAGCTCGCCGTCCTGGAGCTGGCGGCGATGGTGGAAGAGAATGCCTTTGTCGCCGGGATTCCGTCTGATGCCAAAGTGGGCGATACCTGTCTGGTCGAGCGCCCAGCCGCCCGCTCCCTCGAGTGCCATTCTCTTCCAGCGAGCGTCTTTGGCCAGCTCGAGCAGCCGATTCGATGTTTGGCCATCAACCCTTGCGGGCGGCTCACCAAGGCAGAGCACCTCGCCGCCGGGCGTTGATTTGAGAAAGTCTTCAAGCAGGGTGGCCGTTTGTGCATTGAGGTTTTCAGTCATTGGCGGGATGACAACGCTGTAGTAGGAGCGGGCGCCAACTTGCAATGCCTCTGCCCGGGGCCAGGGGGTCGCCGCTGCTTTCTCCTCTGCGGTGAGCTTGCTTTGATGAGAGACCAGCATCGTACCGTGCCTGGCCAATATATTCTCGCAGCCGATATCGTATTCGACCTGCGCCGCTTCGAGGGACATGACCAGTTTGAAAAAGGAATCACCGAGTTCCTTGAGCTTCGCGCTGTCGCCCTGGTACATCCACGCGGTAGTGGTCGGCTCGAGCACCAGAATCCGGTTGACCTGATCGCCCTGGGAGAGTGCTGCGGAAAGGCGCGCGAAGTATTCGGCGGAGACATGATACGCATTCCACCACGGTTCGTGGTGGGAGAACGATTGCGGGTGGTCGCGTTTGCGGGCGCCGCGAATAGTCATGTAACTTAGATGCTGATCGATGGTGTTGACGCCGAGCACTTCGAGCCAGTCACCGATGCGTTTCATGTCCTCGAACCGAAGATCCCAGCCCCCCGCGCCGTAGGTCTCGCAAAGCGTGCGTTTCATGCCGAGCTGGTTGGCGACACTGGAGAGCTCCCGGACCATCCGGGCGTTGCCGAATTGCGCGTGGGTGTTCTCCGCGTATTGATTCATCAGGCAATCGATGGCCGGCCGCTGGTGCCAGGCGTACATCGACATATTGTCCGGCACGGCGACGCAGTTGGGCCATTCGTGGTCCCAGTAATGGCCGGTCCACTCGAGATGGTTCGTTTCGCAGTAATCGTGATAAGGTTTGGACCAGTGCTCGATAAACTGTTCGTTGAGGACCTCGAAATAGTTGTGCCGGACTTTGCGCCAATCGCCGATGGGCCGCGCCAGGCTTGGCAGGTGGTCGAGGAGGTCATAGCCCCAGCGTTTCTGGAATTCCCGTCCCAGGACTTCGCTCCAGGGCAGCTCGCCGGCCGGGCGAATATTCGGCTCATCGGTAAAAACGCCGGGCACGCGTTTGCCGAATTGCGAGCCGATTTCGCGGCGATATGGCTCGAGGGTCAGCTCCAGGAACTTTTCGGTCACGCCTGGTGAGAGCAAATTGACGTAGCACCGGTTGCCGTGCCACGGCGAATTGCCTGCGCGCACCTCGGAAGCGACCAGATAGCGCGCCTCGGGGAGTGCTTCGCCGGCCTTGGCCTTGCTCGTCACGTTCTCGAAGCTGTCGTTTTCAAGCCGGTAAACGCCGACGAGATCGGGCGACCAATTCGGCGGAGTCCCCGCTTCGCGGAGGGCGAGACCCCGCCCTCGGGATTCCGGCATCGCTTCCGGCACCAGTCCCCCGGCGAACCCCGATGGGTACGAATTCTCGTCATAAATCCAGACGTTCATATCGAGCCGTTCGGCCTCTTGGAGCGCGACCTTCCACAGCCGAAACCAGTCGTCCGATAAATAGGGCGTCATCAGGCCCGGACGCGGGTGAACCCAGACCTGTTTGACCTTTTGTGCGGCCAGGTCGCGCAGGCTGTCCCGAATCTCCTGCTCCGTAAGCATGTCGTTCCACACCCAGAGCGGCCCGGTGCTGTATTGGCGCGGCGGGTTCTTGAAGAGCGCCTTCGCCTTCGACGAGTCAATCGCCGGGCCGGCCTGGGCCAGTAGCGTGCCGGCCAGGAAGATGACCAAGGCCGGAGATGCAGGTATGAGATAGCGTCGAAGGATGTCGAGGTGATTACCGTAAGCGGGCGTACCCATGACCAAAGGTTACGCCCTCCTTTGTCCGTTCTGCGAGCAACAAAATGCGGGGCGCCAGCCAGGTTGCGGTTGAACCTGGCGGTCACGTTTTTAGCCATGCTCCTAAAGCGCCAGAGGACAGGCGCACCCCAAAACGCCGGCGCCGTCGCCAGCGCAACGTCTGCCCGAAGGTTTAGGAGGGCGCCTGTCCCGCTTGCACCTTACACGGATCTCGGAGTCGTCCCGTCCGCGTTCCGCGCTGCGCCAGCCCCGGCGGGGCGCGATGTTCGAAATCGTATCCGTCGCAGCTTAGCGGTGGTCGAAATGTAGCGGAACATCGCGCCCCGCTGGGGCTGAGCCGGTAATGGGGGAGGCGTCCACTATAAACATTATGCCCCTCCGGGGCTCGCCCGCGAGGCAAGCAATTTCGGGCGGAGATTCGTGCGGAGAGCAGTGTTGCGTGGCGCTTTTGCCCTCGCTAACGGGACACCGACCGTTTCGAGTGTGCCTACTGCACGTTCCGCGAGCCGTTCGGTTCCGGGAACCCTACACCTGCGAGTATTCAGCCGGCACGAGCGAGAGGTTGGTGATGCCGCACAGGATGTTCTTGTCGGCATACTCAGGCATGGCGCTGAGCTTCTTCCAGTCAGGATGAGAGCCGAACCGTTTCCAGGCGGCTTTTTGTTCATCCATATTTTTGAACCCAAGCATGTAGGTGAGGTTCGGCATCTTGGTGCCCACAAGCGTTTGCCCAAAAAAGACCGGGGTCAGGCCGACTTCGCGGAAAAGCTTGATCTCGCCCGCATCGTTGAACATTTCGATTTTCTTGAGATTGGTCTTCACGCTGGGGCTTTCGTAAGTGCGCAGTTGGAATACACGCGCGGGCCCTTGCGCCGGGGTTTCCATGCGGGGCATCCCGCGGAAGGCGATCATCAGCGAGTTTTCCATGCGTTTGAACGCTGGGGCGTTGGCGGGGGCGTCGATGAACTCGGCCCCTTGCGACATGAACTCGGAATCCTGGCCCAGGCGGGCGTGGAGAGTGCAGACAGATTCCGCTGAGGGATGCGGTACGATCACATAAATTGGGCTCAAGCCTTCAGCGGGATAAAAGACGCCGACCGGCTTTAGACCGAGGCGGTTGAACGCGGGCAGGGCGGCGTCCTTCAAGAAGGTGTCCACCTTCTTCTTCTGCTCCGCGTTCTCGAGGATTATCTGCCTAAGTTCGTAGTATTCCCGCTCGGAGGAGCCTTCGGCGGCGGAGGCGGTTCCGGTCAAGGCGGCGAGGCTGGCAGCGCTGGAGACAGTGAGGAATTCGCGTCGGTTCATAGTTTGAACAAAATGATAACAGGAGGTGTGCGCGTCGTCACGGGAATTGATGGGAAGAAGTCACAACGATAAACCAGCTCGCCAGTTTGTCATTTGTCTGCTAAGCCGTTCTCGTTAGGAAACGGAAGGCAATTATGAATGGCATCACTCGAAGGCGGTTTATCCAGAAGGCGGCCGTTGGCGGAGTGACGCTTTGCTCGGCGGGCTACGCCCGCGCGGCCGCCTCGGAAAACAAAATCGAGATCCTGCTCGATGAGCCGATCGGCACCATTTCACCGGACCTGTACGGACATTTCACCGAGCACATTGGAGGAGTCATCTACGACGGCATCTGGGTGGGGCAGGACTCCCCCATTCCCAACCAGGGCGGCCTTCGGACGGCGCTCATCGACCACATGAAACGGCTCAAGCCTTCAGTCGTGCGCTGGCCGGGCGGCTGTTTCGCCGACAGCTACAACTGGCGAGACGGCGTAGGCCCGCACGCGCGGCGCCCGCGCCGCACAAACTTCTGGATCAATGACAATTTCCTGCAGAGCGCCCCGGATGGCCCTGCGAAGTACGAGCCGAATCAATTCGGCACAAATGAGTTCGTGCATTTCTGCAGGCTCATTGGCGCGCAGCCGTACCTGGCAGCCAACCTGCGCAGCAACACCGCCCGCGATTTTTACGAATGGGTCGAGTACTGCAATGCGCCCGCGCCCCAGGCCACGCTCGCCGACCAACGTGCCGCCAACGGTGACCCTGAGCCGTTTCGCGTCCGGTTCTGGGGCGTGGGCAACGAGTCGTGGGGTTGCGGCGGGAACTTCACACCGGAAGAGTACGCCACCGAGTTTCGCCGGTTCACCGCCTGGGTGCCGCGCTACGGTGTGCCGTTGGCATTCATCGGTTCCGGTCCAAACGGCGGCGATCTCGATTGGACCCGAAGATTTTTCGCGCGGCTTACCGAGCGCGACCGCGGCTTGCTCAACCTGGTTTACGGTTGGGCATTACACTACTACTGCGGCACGGCCGGGAAGGGCGACGCCATCAATTTTACCGTGAACGACTGGTATGAGTTACTGGGGAAAGCAATCCGGATGGAGACGCTTATCAAGGAGCACTGGGCGGCCATGGGCGAAGTGGACCGACAACACCACGTCAAGCTCATCGTGGACGAATGGGGCGCCTGGCACCACGCGGGCACTGAAGTGGCGCGCACGCACCTCTTCGGACAAACCTCCACCCTACGCGACGCGCTCATAGCCGGCCTGACGCTGGACATTTTCAACCGGCACGCCGACAAGGTCGCGATGGCGAACGTCGCGCAGCTTATCAACAACCTCCATTCGTTGTTCCTCGCACGCGAAGACAAGTTTGTGGCGACGCCCAACTTCCACGTGTTCGAGATGTACGCGGCCCATCACCACGGCGAGTCGCTCCGAACGGTGTTTAGCGTTCCGCAAGCCGCCTCTGGCCCTGGTGGGGGCCAGGCGCTACCATCGCTCGCAGGCTCGGCTTCGAGGCACGACCGGCAGGTAGTGCTGACGGTGGTTAATTCCCACGCTTCCGAACCACTCGAGACGGAGATTTCCGTGCGAGGTGCCTCCATTCAAAGCGCGGCTGGAATTGTTCTGACTGCGGACGATATCCACGCTCACAATACTTTTGACCAGCCGCACACTGTCGAGCCGCGCGAGCTCCAAGTCGGTGGGCAAGGTCCGGTTCTGAGGCAGACTTTTCCTCCGGCCTCCATCACGCGGCTCACCTTAAGCTTGCTGTGAGCCAAGCCGGGGACAACTACTTGGGCTTGGGAATGGTAATATCCACGTCTTTGACCGCGCCCACGGAAGCGAGCGGCCGGTCAAAATCTTTGGTGTTGCCGAGCACGAGAACCACGAATTGCTCGGGCTTGAGGTATTGCTTTGCGACACGGGCCACGTCTTGTCGGGTCACTTTGCCGATATTTTCCTGGTAACGCTGCAGGTAATCGCTCGGATAGCCGTAGTAATCGTAACGCATCAAGCGCTCGACAATCTTGCCGGTCGAATCGAATTCAAAGGCGAATCCCTTCAGGGTCGCGTCCTTGACGCGCTGCAGCTCCTCGTCGCTGACGCCTCCCTCGATGAACGTGCCGATCTCGGTCTTAATCGACGCGAGGATTTTTGTCGTCGTCTCGGATTTGGTGTGACCAGAGGCGGTGAACACACCGGGCCGATCCCAGCCGGCGGCCCAGGATGAGCCAATCGCATAGGCCAAGCCCTGGGCCGAGCGCACTCGGCTGAACAATCGCGAAGCGAACCCGTCCCCCAGGATTTGGTTCATCAGGTCAAGGGCATAATAATCCGGGTTGTCGCGGCGGCCGGCCAGTTGGCCCATCATCACCCAGGATTGATTCACGTCCTCTTTGTTAATCTGGTAAAGCCCGGCGCACTTCTTCCAATCCGAAGCGACCTCGGGCACTGGCGGCCTCGGATGCCCGCCTTTGGGCCACGAACCGAACACGGTTTCTATCCGGGCCCGCATCTCGGTCCCAAAATCGCCCCACACTCCCAGAATTACATTCTCCGGTTGGAAGTATTGCCGATGAAAGGCAACCAGATCGTCGCGTGCAATGGCATCAATCGTCGCGTACTCGGTCTGGTGGGCGTAGGGAGAGTCTTTCCCCAGCAGGATGCGGCGGAATTCCCGGCCGACAATGCCGCTGGGGAAGTCGTTGCGCCGCGCGATGGAATCGCGGTGCGCGATTTTGGCCAACTCGATCTTGTCCTGCGGAAATGCCGGGTGCTGGAGCAAATCCGCGAGAATGTCCAGGCCGAGGTTGATGTCCTCTTTCAGCACGGACACGGTCGCGCCGCCGGAATCTTCGCCGATGCCGGTTTCGACTTCCGCGCCCAGACGGTCGAGCTCTTCGTCCAGTTTATCTCCGTTTCGAGTGGCAGTACCGCCTGTGCGCATCACCGTTCCGACGATGTCGGCCAAGCCCGCCTTATCAACAGGTTCCCAGCGCGAGCCGACTCGAATTAGGGCGGAGACGGTGATCATCGGCAATTCGTGATCCTGCACCAGGTAAACCGTCATGCCGTTAGGCAGCACAAGGCGGTCGGGTTTGGGTGGCTGGATCTTGTGCAAGGATGAGTAGGTGAGGTCCTGGTAATGCTCGGCCGGCTTGTTTTGCGCCTGGAGCCCAATTCCCCCGAGAGTGACGAGCGTAAGAACCGTTGCGAAAAGTGCTTTCTTCATAGTGAGGTTTCTCCGACTACTTCGCCGCGGTTTCAGCAAGGGGCTCAATGGCGCCCACCGTGCGGTTATCGAAAGTAAATAACGCTTTGGCGACTCGCTGGATGTCCTCCGGTTTCACGGCGTTGATCTTGTCCGGCTGTCTGAAGAGCTCGCGCCAGTCGCCGGTCATGGCTTGCCAGAAGGCGAGGGAGTGGGCCATGCCGGTGTTGCTTTCGAGGCCGCGGATGAGATTGGCCCGCGCCCGGCGCTGGACCCCGGCGAGTTCATCGCCGCTAACCAGTTCGGTCTTCAGCCGCTGGATCTCTTCGTCGAAGGCCTTTTCGATTTCCTGGTTGGTGTGGCCGGGAGCGGTCACCGCGTAAAAGATAAAGAGGTTGGGATACTTGTTGCCCGGGAAGCCCTGGAAGCCGGCGGACTCAACGGCGAGCTGTTTGTCCCGCACCAGGCTGCGATAAAGCCTTGAGGAGCGGCCATCGCTAAGCAGGCTACTCAAAGCATCATACACCGCGTTGTCTGGGGAATTGATGTCGGGTTTATGGTAGCAGACGACGACGAACGGCTGAGCGCTGAGCCGGAGTGTCACGCGGCGTTCGCCGGTCTGGGGCGGTTCCACCGTGCGCAACGGCTCGGGGGTCGGTCCCGCCGGAATGCGGCCGAAATAGGTCTCCGCCAGCCGATTGGCCTGCGTGGTATCGATGTCGCCGACCAGGACGCTGAGCAGGTTGTTGGGAACGTAGTACTTCTTCCTGAACGCTTCGGCATCCGCCCGGGTGATGCCCTGGAGATCACTCATGTGTCCGAGCGTCGGCTCTCCGTATGGATGGGCCTTGTACGCGACCGACATCAGTTCCTCGATCATCTTGCCGATGGGATTGCTATCGACGCGCATGCGCCGTTCCTCCATGACGACGTTCTTCTCCTTGTAAAACTCCCGGAACACCGGGTCGAGGAAGCGCTCCGACTCGAGGTAGAACCAGAGTTCGAATTCGTTGGAGGGAAGGCTAAAAAAATAGTCCGTGGCATCCCAACTCGTCGAAGCATTCAGCCCCTGTCCGCCGGCTTTCTCGATGGCCTCCCCAAATTCGTTGGGGACCACAAATTTCCCGGCTTCCTCCTGGGCGGCCTTGAACGCCTCTTCGAGCTGCTTGACCTTCTCGGGGTCCGCTTTGGCTCCCTTTCGACGTTCGCCGGTCCAGGCGGCAACGGCCTGGTCCACTTTGTCCAGGGCAGCACGCTCTTCGGCGAAGTTCTTCGTGCCGATCTTTTCGCTGCCCTTGAATGCCATGTGCTCGAAGAGATGGGCCAGGCCGGTGATGCCTATGGTCTCCTGGGCGGAGCCTACATTTGCGTAGGTGTAACAGGAAACCACCGGCGCCTGGTGCCGCTCGAGCACGATGAACGTCATCCCATTGGTGAGCGTGAACGTGTTTACGCGGGACTGGATGTCCTCAAACTCCGCCCGGGCGGAGGGACAAACGAGCCCCATGGCGACGCAGACCAGCAGGCCGGCGCTAACCCGCGCCCGTCTTGCCCAGCCAAAACCATTTCTTGTCATAAGATTTTCTCCCGTTACCCAATGTATTGCTCCACGGCGTCGGCCAGGGTTTCCGTTTCAGCCCACTGACTACTCCGACGCGCTTCAAGACCAGTCGTTGCGCAAGCGCAGATGCAAAACTCCAATCGGCTCGGCTCTTTTACCTGAAGCACCCGCCTGCGCCAAGGCGATATTTCAGCCTGGTTGACCGGGGTTTGCGTCCGCCCGCGGTCGCGCAGGTTGACGTTGGCGGCTCGGTGTAGCGGCGCCTTGAGAACAAGATGCCCTACCCCTTCGGACCTTCGCCAGCTTGCCTGCGAACATTGAACGAGTATCCTCGTCGCGTGCCGAACGCGTTCGCTTGCCAGGGTGTTAGGGCCATGCCGGTCGCGCTGGCGGTATTGCTCCTGGCGACGCCGGCTATCGGCGCTGGCAATCCTGGGTGGTTTGCCCGCGACTGGCAATCGGAGGATGGCCTGCCTAACAACACCATCTTTGCTCTGGCGCAAACCGCAGACGGCTATTTGTGGCTTGGCACGCGCACGGGCCTCGTGCGATTCGACGGCATTCGGTTCGAAGAATTCTCGCCCACAAATTTCGTCGCGCCACCCAACCGGGGCATCATCACCATGCTGCGAGGGCGTGCCGGCGACCTTTGGCTGGCGATGGACCGCGGCGCGGTGGTGAGACTGAGTGCCCGCTCCACCCAAGCGTTCACCGAGGGCTTGCCAAGCAGCATCCCGGGCAGCCTGGCGGAGGACGCTGCGGGCTGCCTTTGGGTTTCCTACCATGGCGGCGCGGTCTATCGCTTGAGGGATGGCCAGGCCATTTCCTGCACTGCAGAGGAGGGGTTGCCCGACGGCTCCGATACGTGCGCGTTGGCCAGCGACAACACGGGAAGAATCTGGTTCGCCAAGGCCGGTCAGGTTGGCGTTATCCAAAATCGAAACTTCCGCATCCTCCACCAATCCGAGCGCCTGCCCGCCCGGCTGGCCACTGCCCGGGAGGGCGGAGTGTGGCTTTGCGTTGGGACCCGTCTCTTCAGAATCGAAAGCGGCGGGCAGCTCCGCGAGGTCGGCGCGTTTCAACCCCAGCCTGCGAATACGGTGGCGAATGTGCTGCTGGAAGACCGCGAAGGCGCGCTGTGGATTGGCACCTCTTACAGCGGTCTGTTCCGTTACGATGGTTCCGGCTTCGAGGCGGTAGAGACGACGCATCAGGAGATTCAGTCGCTGGCCGCGGACCGAGAGAGCAACCTGTGGGTCGGCACATTCGGCGGAGGCTTGAACCGGGTGCGGCGCCGGGCGGTTTCTTTGGAGGGGCCGGAGGACGGTTTGCCGTTTCCCTCCCTGATGTCCGTCTGTGAGGATGCGGACGGGACGCTGTGGGCGGCGACGCAAAACGGAGTAGTGGTTCGGCGAATGAATGGCAGGTGGAACGCACTGCCTGCGGACGAGAACTCCCCGGTGGAGGCTACCTGTGTCGCCGCCGACGGCCAGGGCAGACTGTGGATTGGCAACGTGCTTCACGGTCTTTACTGCTGGCGCGATGGCCGATTCGTGAACTGGGGTGGAGACCGTGTGTTGAAGAATCAGACGCTGCATACTTTGTTGGCGAGCCGGACGGGGGATTTGTGGGTTGGACAGGAGACACCTCCTCTGGTCCTTCGCGTTCGGGCCGGGCAGGTGCGCGCATTTGAAATTCCTCCGGACAGCCGGATCATCCGCGCTATGGCGGAGGATACGGCAGGCAACGTCTGGGCCGGCACTTCCAAAGGCAACCTCTTTCGGATCCATGGTGAGGAGCTGTCGGAGGCTACGCCGCGAGGCGGGCGGGAGCTGGCGTCGATCCGATGCCTTTATGCCACTCCCGACGGGGCACTGTGGATTGGATACGCCGGCTGGGGTGTCGGTCGGCTCAAGGACGAGCACTACAGTGAGGTGCGCGCTGAGCACGGGCTTTATGACGACCAAATCTCCGCCATCGTCGCCGACACTCGGGGCTGGCTCTGGTTTAGCTCCGATAAGGGCCTGTTCAAGGTGCGACAAAAGGAGTTGGAGGCCGTCGCCGAAGGCCGCTCCAGCCATGTGCGCTCGCTTCATTACGGCCGGGGAGAGGGTTTGCCCAGCCTCGAAGGCAATTTTGGCGATTCGCCTAACGTGCTCCGCAGCCGCGAAGGCCGGCTGTGGTTTCCGATGCGCACCGCCCTGGCCGTGGTGGACCCTGAAAAGCTGGGGGAGAACTCCAGAGTGCCGGCGACCGTGCTGGAGCGCGTTTTGTTGGATGAGAACCCCGTGGCCTGGTATGGCGGCGTCGTGCCGGTCACGGGTGGCGCCTCCCTCGCCCTTAAGAGCTCGGGTACCCGCCTCAACTTCCCGCCGGGGCACCGCCGGCTTGAATTCGAGTTTACCGCGCTGAATTTCGCCGCGCCGGAGAATATTCAGTTCCGCTACCGGCTGGAAGGCGTCGATGATTACTGGAATGATGCCACCACGCGGAGCGCCAGTTATTCCCGGCTGCCAGCGGGCGATTATATCTTCCGGGTGGTGGCCTGCGACACAGAGGGGAATTGGGACAGCGCCGGCCCTACGCTGGCGTTCACGGTGAGCCCCTTTTTTTGGCAGACCTGGGAATTCCGGGTGACCGCTCTGGCCGTCTTCACACTCAGCGTCGCGGCGTTGGTGCGGTATCTTTCGTTCCGCCGCTTGCGCGACCGATTGCGCGTGCTGGAGCAGCAGGCCGCTCTCCACCAGGAACGCGGGCGCATCGCCAAGGACATCCACGACGACCTGGGGGCGAACCTGACCCAAATTGCACTCCTTGGCGAGCTGGCTCAACAGGATCGAAGCGAGCCGGACAAAGCGGCGGAGCGCCTGGGAAAAATCTCGGGGACGGCCCGGCAGGCGATCAAGTCGCTGGATGAAATCGTGTGGGCCGTCAACCCGCGCAACGACACGCTTGGGCATCTGATCGATTACGCCGGCCAGTTCGCGCTCGATTACCTCAGGCTCGCGGACATTCGTTGCCGGCTGGATTTGCCGGAACAAACGCCGCTGCGGGAGCTGTCGACCGATTTGCGCCACAACGTGTTCCTGGCGATCAAGGAGGCGCTGAACAATGTCGTGAGGCACGCGCAGGCGACGGAGGTTTGGGTCCGCGCGCGGGTGACTGCCGAAGCCCTGGAGATCATTATCGAGGACAATGGGCGCGGTTTCGCACAGGTCCCGGACGATGCTCTGGCGGACGGGTTGCGCAATATGCGGCAACGGCTGGCGGACGTGGGCGGGGAGTGCCGCATCGAGAGCAAGCCTGGCGCCGGGACGAAGGTGAGCCTGCGTTTGCCCTGGACCCGGGGATAGGACAGGGGCGGGGACGGCCGCGTCCCCGAGTACGTTTCTTTGCTGGCAGTGTTCTACGGGGACGTGGCCGTCCCCGCCCCGATGGTTGAACGTTTGTTCGATTGCCGGGCAGAGTTGTTTCGCGCAGGATGGAAAGCGACGCAACGGCATGCGCATTAGAGTTTCCATTGTCGAGGACGATCGCGGAACGCGCGAGAGTCTCAGCGAATTGCTGGGGCGCGCGCCGGCGTTGCGATGCGTGGGGGCGCATCCGAGCGGCGAGGAAGCGCTGAGCCGCATTCCCGGGGAGCAGCCCGACGTGGTGTTGATGGACATCAACCTGCCGGGCATGAGCGGGATTGAATGTGTGAGCCGCCTGAAGGAAATCCTGCCCAAAACGCAAGTGCTGATGCTTACTACGTACGAGGAGAGCGATTTGATTTTCGATTCGCTGCGCAAGGGCGCGAGCGGTTATTTGCTCAAGAACATGCCGCCGTCGGAGTTGATCCAGGCGGTGGAGCAGGTGCATGCGGGGGGAGCGCCGATGTCGATGCAGATTGCGCGCAAGGTGGTGAATCATTTCCAGCAGATTAAGCAGCTCGATGCGGAGGCGGAGCAGCTCACGAAACGGGAGCAGGAGATTCTGGCGCTGCTGGCCAAGGGTTTTCTTTACAAGGAGATTGCGGACCAGCTCGGGATTACGCTGAGCACGGTGCGGGCGCATTTGCATACGGTGTATGAGAAGTTGCATGTGCAGTCGCGGACTCAGGCGGTGGTGAAGTTTTTGGGGAGAGGTTGACAGTCGTTAGTTGATGGTTGATGGGCAGTTGGTGGTGGCGGAGTTCCTGCAGAAAAGAGCCGCCGGGTTTATGGCCCGGCGGCTGACCCCAACCTTTTTCCTTTTCCCCAACCCCGAAATTGCAGACGGCGCACTGGGGGCAACGGGGTACGGGGACGTGGCCGTCCCCGCCCCGGTGTGAGGGGCGCGCTGAGACAACGCGCCCTACCCGCGCCCTACCTGCGCCATGCTTTGTCATGGGGCATTGGTATAGACGAGGCGGCAAAAGACGCTGCCGTTGGCGGGGTCGAGCGGGAGTGCGGCGCTGGTGGTGGCGCTGGAGCCGGGGATGGTGAGCCAGTTGGTGCCGAGGCCGAGGCCGGGGGCGTTGGTCTGGACCTGGAGCCACCAGCCGAGGTGATCTGTGGGCCAGGAGAGGCTCAGGCTGCCACTGGAGACGACGGCGGTGATGTTGGTGGGGTAGGTGGCGACGGTGCGCTGGACGGAGAGGATGCCGCTGACGTAGAGAAGGCTGGTGTTCCAGGCGAGGCCGGTGCCAGGGGTGGGCGGATTGAGACCGCCGAAGGAGCCGGAGTAGGCAGGGGCACTAAAGAGCTTGAAGGATTGGCCGTTGGTAAGAGTGCCGGGTGTAAAGGTGAGCTGTAAGGAGCTAAATGGCTCGAAGGTGATGGAAGTGCCGGCCTTGAGGAGGTCGTTGGTGTTGGCGGCGAGGTCCATGAACGTTTGGCCGAAGATGGTAATGGCGTTGGTGACGGTGAGGGTGCCCGGACCGTTGATGCCAGGGGAGACGTCGGTGTCGCCGGAGACGACGAGGGAGCCGAGAATGGTACCGTTGCCGGAGAGGCTGCGGCCGCCCTGCTGGAGGGTGAGGGTGGAATCGGAGCGGGCGGAGACGTCGAGGGTAGCGCCGCCAGCGATGGTGAGGGACGGGGTGCTCGTGAGGTGGGCAGTGCCAGCGAGGGCCAGGGTGCCGGCGCTGACGAAGGTGGAGCCGAAGTAGGGGCAGTCGTCGTAGATGATGAGTGAGCCGGAGCCGACTTTGTTTAGGCCGGCGGAGCCGGAGATGGTGTTGTTGGAGAGAGTGAGGGTCGCGCCCTGGATGCTGAAGACACAGTTACTGTTTTGGACGCCGGAGTTGAGGGTGATGGGGCCGACGAAGATGTTATTGCCGCTCGGGCTATAGACGTTGGTGTTCACGCCGTCGCCGTAGAGGACGAGGACTTTGTTGAGGAGGTTGCTGGGCCAGGTTTGCCAGATCTGCATGGTGGCGCCATTGGTAACGGTGAGGGTTTGAGCGGGATCGCCGAGGGTGGTGCTGTGTTCGAAGGACATGGCGCCCTGGAGGATGTTGATGTTGGCGAGGGCGGGATCGACGGCGAGGCCGACAAGGCAAACGAGGTTGGACCCGGTCTTGGTGAGGTTGTAGGGGTTGCCACCGGTGGAGAGGAAGGCGTTGGTTGGGGAGGCGATGTCGGTGTTGGCGGCCTGGGAGCGGATGTCCCAGCGGCCGACGTTGCCAATCCAGTAGGCGGCGGAGACGCCGCCGAGGGTGGTGTCGCCGGCGAGGGTGACGGTGCGCAAGGCATTTTGCTGGGCGTTGGTATTGGAGCTGACGATGACGCCGAGGCCGCCGACGCCGGCGCCGGAGACGGTGACGTTTTCAAAGCCGAGGTTGAGCGCATTGGCGGCGAGGTTGCCGCCGCCGAGGTCGAGGGTCGCGCCGGAGGCGATAGTGGTGCCGGAGTTGGTGGCGCCGAGGGCGGGGTTGGAGCCGACTTTGAGGGTGCCCGCCAACACGCTGACGGGGCCGGTGAAGTCGTTGGTGGAGGTGATGGTGAGGGTGCTGGGGCCGGACTTGGTGATGCCAGTGGCGCCGGTGATTTTGCCAGGACCGGCGATGGCGTAGTTATTGGCGGAGGAGTTGACGGTGATGGCGGCGGGCTGGACGACAATGCCGGCGCCGATGGTGAGGGTATTGGTGACGCCGGGGACGGAGTCGTCGAGGGTGACGGTGTCGCCGTTGTAGAAGAGGTCGGGGGTGGAGCCGTTGAGCCAGTTGAGGGAGCCGACGACATCCCAGGCACTGGAGCCATTGGCGGCGAGGGCGGCCCATTTGAGGTCGGCGGAGGAGCCGGAGACGATGAGGTTGACCTGGTGAGGGGTGGAGGTATCGAGGGCGAAGGTGTAGCGGGTGACGCCGCCGACGGGTTGCGGGGAGCCGAAGTAGAGGCCGGCGTCGCCGAGGAGGTTGCCGGAGTAGTTGATCAGGCGATAGGAGCCGGCCTGAAGGCGGCCCTGGTATTGGTTGATGAAGATTTGGGCGTTGGTGGTGGCGAGGTCACCGGTGACGTTGATGATGTCGTTGACGGCGGGGTCGGAGGCGTTATTGGTGCCGAGGTCGAAGGTGAGGGAGGCGCCCGATTCGAGGATGAGGCCGGCGGTGGCGGCGAAAGCGCCGGGGGCATTGGAGGAGCCGGGGTTGAGGGTGCCCTGGACATCGACGGAGGCGGTGTTGGTGCCGTAGCCGAAAAGGCTAGCGGCGTTGAGGCTGAGGACGGGGGTGTTAACGACACCGTTAATGGCGAGAGCGCCGACGGCGTTGGTGATGGTGCCGCCGACGGAGACGGTGCCGGAGAGGAGGAGACCGCCGCCGCCGTTTTTGTAGATGGTGCCCGGGCCGGCGAGGGCATTGCTCAGGGTGAGAGAAACGCCGCCGACGTTGAAGGTGCAAGCGCCGTTGAGGGTCATGGCGCCGAGGAGGGTGGAGTTGCCATTTTCGGCGAAGAGAATGCCGGGGACGACGGAGCCGTCGCCGTTGAGGACGATTTGTTTATTGATGGGGGTGGAGAGGTTGTAAAGGTCGAGGGTGGCGCCCGGGGAAACAGCCAACGTTTTGGTTGGGTCGCCGAGGCCGGCGGTGGCGAGCTGGACGGCGAAGATGCCTTGCTGGACGTTGATGTCGCCGAGGGCGGGATCGACGGGGTTCACGCCGACGAGGGAGACCTGGTTGACGCCGATTTTGGTAATGGAGAAGGGGTTGCCGCCGGTGGAAAGGTTTGCGCCAGCGCCGCGGATATCCCAGCGGGAAGCGCCGCCGAAGGTGGTATTGCCGACGAGGCTGACGGAGCGGATGGCGTTTTGCTGGGAGACGGAGCCGTTGTTAACGATCGCGCCGTTACCGCCGATGCCGGAGCCGGAGACGAAGAAGGGCTCGAGACCGAGGTTGAGGGCATTGGCAGCGCCGCCGGCAGGGCCCTGGAGGTCGAGGGTAGCGCCTGGGTTGATGATGGTGGAGCCATTGGTAGTGCCGAGGGCGGAGTTGTTGGCGGGGACGAGGGTGCCGGCGGAGACGCTAACGCTGCCGGAAAAGGAATTGGCAGCGGCGAGGCGGAGGATGCCGGAGCCGAAACCGGATTGGACGATGTTACCGGAACCGGAGATGGTGTTGTTGACGGTGAGGTCGGAATTCTGACTGAAAGCGAGGATGCCGTTGTTGGCAATGGAGCCGGAGGGCGGGAGGTTGGCGTTGGCGTCGTTATTGCCGAATACGAGAGTGCCGGCTTCGATGTCGATGCCACCGGAGAAGGTGTTGGGGCTGGAGTTATCGATGAAGAGCTCGCCGGGGCCCTGTTTAAGAATGCCGACCGAGCCGTCGAGGAAGCCGGTGCCCTGGAAGACATACACCAGTGATTGGTTGGAGACGGTAATGGAGGTGGGGTCGAGCTGGGTGGAGAGGTTAACGGTGGTGGGGCCGAGGGCGGAGTCGTCGAACCTAACGAAGTCGGTTTGGTTAAAGATGGTGGGGTTGCCGTTAGTATCTTTCCAGTTGGCGGTGGAGGCGACGTCCCAGGTGCCGTTGGGTGAGCCGGACCAGGTGATGTCGCGCGCGGGAGCGGGTCCGGCGGTGACTACGAAGTCGATGGCGTTATTGGCGAAATCGTTGGAGATGTAGCCGGCGTAGGGAGTGAGGTTGGGGGGGAGGGTACCGAGGCCGATGTTGGTGGCGCCGGACCAGGAGGAGTATTTGATGAGGGTAAAGACGGTGGGGTAGCCGCCGACGACGGGGATGGAGGCGAGGTTGATTTTGTTGGTAGGGTCGCCGACGGCCAGGCCGGTGAGCTGGAGGGAGGGGGCCAACGTTTGGACGTTGAGGGTGAGGGCGGCGTTGGTAATGGAGAAATTGCGGATGCCAGGACCGGCGGAGGCGTCGAGGGTGGCATTGGTGAGGACGAGGGAGCCGCCGTTGATGGAGATGGTGTTATTGGTGCTGCCGAGCGCGGCGCTGAGGGCGGCGATGCGGGCGGAACCGCCATTGAGGTTGAGGACGCCGCGGGAGTTGGTGACGGCGGCGCCATTGACGCGGCCCATTTCGAGGACGGTATTGACGATGAGGGTGGCAGTGCCGTTGACGTTGATGATGCCGACGCCGACGTCGTTGCCGGATTGGGTTTGCCAGCCGTTGGTGACGGAATTGACGTCGAAGGTACCGGCGGAGAGGGTGAGGATGCCGACGGCGGGGCGGCCGCCGGGGGTGCCGGCGGTGGAGGTTTTGCCGAGGGTAAGAGTATCGACGAGGGCATCGACGGTGCCGCCGGAGAAGTCGTTGGTGGCGGAGGGGGTGGTGGTGCCGCCGCTGTTGCCGATGCCATCGGCGATGGCCCAGCTCGGGACGCGGGAGGAGGCATCGGAGGCGCGGAAGAAGGCGGTGGGGTTGCCGTTATTGGCGGTGAAGAGGGGGTTAAAGCGGAGGGAGGCGAACTGGGACTTGAGCCGGGCGGAGGCGACGCCGTTGACGAAGAGGGCATTGGTCTGGCCGAGGAGGAGAATGGAGACGTTGCCGTTATTGCCGGCGCTGCCGGTATCGCCGACGTCGAGCGCGGGGACGGCGCCGGAGGCGGTGATGATATTGGTTTTGGCGAGGTTGAGGGCGCCGGAGGGGCGGTTTTGGGTAGCGGCGCTGGAGTTGGCGACGCCGACGAGGAGGCGGCCGACGGTGGCGTTGAGGGTATCGAGCCCGGAGAGGTCGAGGGTAAAGCGATGGTTGCCGGCGGTGCCGGAGCCCTGGTGGGCCTGGAGGTTGCCGCCGGCGAGGTTGATGGCCGCGCCGGGGCCGGTAATGGTGGCGAGGAGCTGGGACTGGTTGACGCCTTCGTCGGTCTCGGTGCCGGCGGAGAGGCCGGAAGAGATGGCGAGGGTTTGGCCGGCGGCGATGAGGGTGGTGTGGTTGGCGTTGGTTTGGGAGTACTGGAGGGAGGCGATACCGCCCTGGGTGATGAAGGCGGCATCGACAATGTTATTGATATTGGAGGCGGTGACGACCGCTTCGGAGTTGGTGAAGAGGACCGCGCCGTTGACGGGGACGACCGCGCCGACCCAGTTATTGGCGGTGGACCAGTTCCTGTCGGTGCCGGCGCCGCCGGACCACACGGTCTGGGCGCGGGCGGATTGAGCGGCGGCCAGCAGAGCGGCGACGGAGAGAGCAGCACAGGCGAGTTTCATAAGGGAGGGGTTCGGTTGAGGGTGCCGGTGAGGGAGATTCGCGGTTAGCAAAGCACTCATGTGCGCCAGGGATTGGTTTAAGATAGAGTGTTATCGCAGGAACGAGGGAGGAGTGCTATCGAACGTTTGTTCTAGCGCTCTCGGTCCAGCCCACGAAAGGTAGGGACGCGTTCCAGAGACTGTCTCAAAAGGTTTTGAGACGTCATGGGGAGTGGCGAACTATGGGGGGTTCAGAGTGCAGCCAAAGGAAATTGAAA
>Ga0210409_10000181_pt1 | contig 131555 bp, 98 predicted proteins | sample IncBWH17MmetaG_FD_161649 | JGI IMG/M metagenome (GOLD analysis project Ga0210409, IMG submission 161649) | Forest soil microbial communities from Barre Woods Harvard Forest LTER site, Petersham, Massachusetts, United States - Inc-BW-H-17-M | ecosystem: Environmental > Terrestrial > Soil >...
CCCGCCACCGCCGAGTTTCTCGACGATGCGATAGTGCGAGATGCTTTGACCGACCACTGGCGCGAATCTTACGTCTGCAAGACGGGCAAGTCAATGAAGGCCGTGGAGTTGGCGGCATCTCAGTAGGATCACTGTTGTAACATCGCCATTACACTCATCAACCGTGGGGAAAATCGTTTTCCCTTAAAATACTGCGAAGAGAAGAGCAGGCGTTGGCTCACGGTCGAAAGATTTTTGCTAAAGGTCGGCACTCGGCATGCCGTAGACCGGTACCTGCCGTTGTACCTTTGTTGGTCCCGCTTAGATTCTCCCTGCTGAAGTCATGCCCTTCCCAAGACGCACGTGAAGGTGGGTTTTTCTGCAGGCTCTGAAGCCGCGCTTCCGCAGCCACGCCAGAGCGAACCTTAATCAGAGCTTCGCTCGAGCATTTTCAGGGATGGTGTAGCCTGCACGAAACAGCAGGTCCCTCCACTCCGGTTGATTGGATAACAACGACGGCTCCTCTTGGGTGCCGAGTAGACTTGAGTTTTTGCGAAGAACCAAGACTCGGAGCGAAAGGAGCCGCCAATGAAGATTATAGGCTGTGATTTCCATCCGAGTTTCCAACAGATTGCCATGGTCGATACCGAAAGCGGAGAGCAAACCGAAAAAAAGCTGACCCCGGCAGAAGCGGTCGAGTTCTATCGTCAGTTGCCAGGGCCAGTTTTAGTGGGCATGGAAGCTTGCGGGAACACGCTGTGGTTCGAGCGTCTGCTGGCCCAGTTCGGACACCAGCTGTGGTTGGGAGATGCGGGCAAGATCCGAGCCCTGGAAGTACGCAAGCAGAAGACCGACCGCCGAGATGCGGAGCTGCTGCTGCAGTTGTTGCTGGAGAAACGCTTTCCGCGGATCTGGGTGCCGAGCCCGGAGCAGCGGGATCAGCGGCAGTTGCTGCTGCATCGCCACAAGCTGGTGGGGATGAGGCGGCAGGTGAAGAACCAGTTGCAGCATCTGGCGCTGAACCAGGGGGTGCAGCAAAAGCACAAGCTGTGGACGGCGGCGGGCAGGAAGCAACTGGAAGAGCTGGCGCTGACCGGCTGGACGGCGCAGCGGCGGGAAGAGTTGCTCTCGTTGCTGGACGATCTGGATCCGCGGATCGGAAAGCTGGACCAGGCGGTGAAGGCAGCGGCGGAAAAAGACCGCGTGGCTCAGAGGCTGCAGACGCATCCCGGGGTCGGACCGATTACGGCGCTGGCCTATTCACTTACGCTGGGCGAAGTCGGACGATTTCAACACAGCCGGCAGGTGGTGAGCTACCTGGGGCTGAATCCGGCGGAGCATTCCAGCGGCGGCCGGCAGCGGCTGGGATCGATCAGCAAGCAAGGCAATCCGATGTTACGCAGTCTGTTGGTGGAGGCGGGCCAGAGCGCGGCCCGTCTGGTACCAGAGTTGAAGCGCGCCTATCAGAGGCTGAAACACAGAAAACATTCTTCTGTGGCCAAGGTGATGGTAGCGCGCAAACTGGCGGTGCGGCTGTACTGGATGTGGAGAAACCAACAGCCGAATTCCGCCACTCGCATGCAGGGCAGCCCGAGTCATCCTGTGGCTGAAGGTTAAAGCCGTCCGTTTGAGTGGGCGCCCTGCCTCCCTGAATAAGTCGGGGAGTTTGAACGAGCAATCATGGTCGGAGGTTCCGACCGAATAGATGGTTGGTGGAGCAAGAAGCTGCCACCCGTGATTCAACGTGCCGATTTTTCTTCCGTCCACAATTTCGTGATCTCCTCTAGCGAGCGGCCTTTGGTCTCGGGAACCAGCCAGGCGACCAGGACAACCGTCAAAAGTGCGCCGGCGCTGAAAAGCCAGAAGGTGCCATCCGATCCCAGACGCTTTTGCATAATCGGAAACAGTTGGTTGCCCAGGTAGCCCACGAGCCAAAGCGCGGTCGTCGCGATGGACATCCCGCGGCCGCGAACCTTGGTAGGATAAATTTCCGAGATGATGACCCAGCACGCTACTCCATTGCCAAAGGCATGACCGGCGACGAAACTCATCACGAAGATCAGGACTGCGAGACCGCTGCCGTGGATGTGATAGAACCAACCGACCAACGCGAAAGAGATGAATTGCACGGTGGTCCCGGTGAGGATTAACGTCTTGCGTCCGGCGCGGTCGACCAGCCATAGGGCGAATAGGGTAAACAAAAGATTGATAAGGCTGACCAGCACGGACTGAAAAAATGCGTCGCTGGTCGCGGTTCCAGCGGCACGAAAAATCTCCGGTAAAAAGGAAAAGAGCGGCGTGATTCCGCTGATCTGTTGTAGTCCCGCGAGCATGATGCCCAGCAGCAGCGGGCGGCGGAAGGTGGTGAAGAGTTCCGAGATGTGACCCTCTTCAATGGCCAGCGAGTTCTCAATCTCCGCAGCTTCGCTCCTTGCAACGTCAGCGCCGTTGATCTTGGAAAGGACTTCGATGGCCTGATCCCGCCGGCCCATTTTCATCAGCCAGCGCGGACTTTCGACCGCAGGCAAAATCATCAGTCCGAACAGAATCGCTGGTACGACACCGGCGAGAAACATCCAGCGCCAGCCGGTGGAGATATTCCAGGCTTCATCGCCCATGCGTTGAATGAGCATGTTGACGAAGACGGCCGCGAGAATGCCGACCACGATGCCAAGCTGGTAGAGAGTCACGCAGCGGCCGCGAACCCGGGTGGGAGCAATCTCGGCGATGTAGTTCGGGGAAATCACCGACGCCGCGCCGATCCCCACTCCGCCGATCAGCCGCCAAAGAACAAACTGATGGAGATCGGCGGCAAAAATCATGCCCACCGAGGAAAGAGCGAAACAAAGGGCACACAACGCGAGACCCTTTTTCTTGCCCAGATAGTCGGCAACGGTTCCTGCCGCGATGCATCCGGCGATGCATCCGATCAACGCGCATCCCGCGGCCCAGCCGATGCCCGCTGCATCCAAATGAAACAGCTGGCTCAAGAATCCAATTGCGCCGCTGATGACAATGTTGTCGTAGCCAAACAGAAAACCGCCAAGCGTGGCGACGCTGGCTGCAATCACTAGAGGAGCGCGAGAATGCGATGGACTGGATGGGGAGTTCAGGTTACGCGCCCCTCATTGACGGTGCGCGTTAGTTCCGCGCCTTGGGAAGATTCGACGACCGCTTTTGCCGCCAACATGAAGCCCAGAGTGTGCGCCATTCCAGCATGCCAGGGTGCTGAGCAGGTCATTTGCGGAGTGTGGTCGGGAATGAGCACACCGTCGAAGTGATTGCGATGCAGAATTGCAAGAATACGAATCATGTCCACATCGCCCTCGTCGATGAAGGTCTCGCGATAGTGCGGCACCTTCCCCACGACATTGCGGAGGTGAATATAAGCGATCTTGCCTTGTTTGCTGTATTGGTCGACCGCGTCGTAAATATTGCCTTCGGTCATTTCGGCTAGAGTTCCCACGCAAAGCTCGAGGGCGTTGCTGCGGCTTGGAGCCAGATCAATCAGCGTTTGGTACATGTGAGGCTGGTAGACAAGGCGCGGCTGCTGTCGCATGGTTGGCATGGGAGGATCGTCAGGATGGGCGGCTAGCTGGACCCCCGACTGCTCGGCCACGGGAATCACTTCTTCCAGAAATCTTTGCAGGCGCCGCCACAGTTCTTCATGTGAAATCGACCGCAGAGTGCCGGCTGGTGCGTTGCGGTCGTAGACCATGTTCCACACCGTGCCATTCGGAATGGGCACGTCCTCGGCGGGACCGTCCATGCCCAGAGTGATTGCATGGCCGCGTCCCAGCGGTGCAGTTACGCGGCCGCACACGCCGGCCAGACTGAAGTTGTACCCGAGTACCGGAATACCAGCTTCGCCGAGACGGCGAATAATGGTCTTCACGTTTTCGATCTGTTGCGGACGTTGCGGGCCATCGAGCAGAATATCGTGCCAGTGCGCGGGATCGAGGTTCTCGATCGCGGCTAACACCAGGCCAGAGTTTTCAATCTCGCCGCGAAGGGCCTTTAGTTCATTCGCACTCCAAAGTTGATTGGGATCGCCTGCGACACCCCACGGTTCGTATTTTGCGCCCGTGGGTTGGTTGTTACGCGGGTTTGAAGGGCCCTGATTGAAGTAATCGACCAGATGAACAACGACGTGCGTGCAGCCGGCCTGGCGCGCGAAGTCGTAATAGTCGCGGGTCAACATGTGACGGTAGAGGCCGAGGCCAATTTTCATAGCCGATTTCCGATGCCTCCGCCATAATCGGGGCTGAGGATTTGTCCGTTGATCTCGCTGGCCAGCGGTGAGCAAAGAAAAACAAATGCGTCAGCAACCGACTCTGGGCTGTTTCTTCTGCCGAGCGACACTCGCAGCACAAATTCGCGGTATGCCGGATCTTCCTCGAAGACTTTCAGCGAGCTGCCGGCTGCGACATTTCCCGGCGAAACCACATTTACGCGGATGCCGGTGAGCGCATATTCAAGGGCCAGGCTGCGCGCGAAGTTTTCCAGCGCCGCTTTGGCCGGTGCATATGAAGAGATTTGCGAGTGCGGCATCCGAGCTACGTAGGAGGACGTAAAGATGAGATGGCCGGCAATGTTGCGCTGGGTCCATCGCGCGAGCACGGACCGCGCGAGATAAGTTTGTGCGAAGTAGTTGAAGCGAAAGATGCGCTCATAATCAGCTTCCGAGGTGCTGGCGAACGGATGCAATCCACAGCCGCCCGCATGGCCGATAGCCGTATCCATGCCCGGAAACTTTTCGAACGCGGCGCTCACTATGAGGTCAACCTGGCCGGAGTCGGTAATGTCGGCGGCAAAATATAAATAAGACGAAGGTGGAACCCGCCAATCGTTAAGCGTACGCCGTGCCTCGCCTTCCGGCTTTATGTCCGTGAGCACCAGCGTTGCGCCGCTTGCAGCGAGCCTGCGCACCATGTGCTCGGCAATCGCGCCCAATGCTCCCGTGATCAGAATCGTTTTGCCGGAGAGATCAATGCTGATCACTGCAGTTCGCTCCCCTCAAATCTCGAAAGCACTTCGTGGCCTGATTCAGTTACCAGAACGTTGTCCTCGATGCGCGCGCCGCAGCCGCGCTCGGGAACGTACACTCCCGGCTCGATCGTAATCACCATGCCGGGCTCAAGCTTGGCGGATTCTCCGGGAAGGATCAAGAACCCGGGATCGTGATAGCGGAAGCCAACATGATGACCCGTGTGATGGGTGAAGAAAGACGAGAGACCTTGCGCTGCGATCTTATCCCTCGCCAATGAGTCAATGTGGCCGGCGGTGACACCGGAACGTACGCCGTCGACAGCGGCCTGCTGCGCGTCGGTAGCTATGGCGAGAATTCGTTCAACTTCAGGCTTGGGAGAACCTACGGCTGCGGTACGCGTAAGGTCGCTCCAATAGCCGTTGACGCAAGTTGCCAATTCGATCAGGGCCAGATCGCCGTCCTCTAAGCGCCGTCCGGTCGAGCGGTTAAATCGCCCTGCATCGGCGCTGTTGGGGCCGGATTGAACCATGGCCCACCCTCGCGAATGAAATATGCCATCGCGGCCAATTTGACGATGAATCGCTGACTCTACCTCGGCAGCGACCTCCGCCTCCGCCATCCCTGGTCGCAGATTCTCGAAGAAAGCTTGCAGGCCAACATTCGCAACGCGGTTTGCCTGACGGATTGCGGCGATTTCTTCTGGAGTTTTTCTTAGGTAAAGATCCGCGAAAGCTGCCTGGCACTTACGGTCTAGTCTTGTCGTGAGCCCAGATAGCTGTCCTGAGAAGGCTTCCGGGATAGGAATTTGCTCAGCGGCTTGAATCGGGAGAGAAATTCTCGAGGAGCTGAGATTCATTCCAACTTGTTCGCCTTTTACTCTTGCTTTGACTAGTTCACTGCCAACCGCCGCTACCAGAACTGAATACGGGTCGCTGCACTTGAGATCGCCCCAGGGATATTCTTGAACCCGCAACCCGGCGGGAATATGGTCCCTTGGCTCAAGCAGCGGAACGAAAAGGATGGGCTCCGCGTCCGCGAAGCAAATTAGCAACGAAGCGCCCCAGTACGGAAAATACCCCGACAGCATGAGGAGTTCGTCGGGCCTCCACGCGATCCAGGCACGCAAATCATGCTGCTGGAGAAAGGTGCGTATCTGTTGTGCACGAGGGATCGTGCTTGCAGTCACGAGGCTTGTACTCACAATCGGGTTCCCCATTTTTCCTTACATGATTCCATACTTTTCAAACGCTTCGACCGCACTGCTTCCGTTTTCAATGGCTTTTCTCACCAGCTTCTCGCCGCGAGCCTTTTCGAGAGCCCGCGTGAAAACCTCAGCTTCGGCTTCAGCGGGAACGACCAGGACACCATCAATGTCGCCAAAAAGAATATCTCCGGGACGAACACGCACCGATCCGATCTCTACCGGAATGCGGAAGTCGACCACTTTGTAGCGCGGGGCTGCGTCTTGTCCATAGGAGCCGAAACCGAAAGTCGGGAAGCTCATATTCAGAATGGCTTTGGTATCTCTCACGTAGCCGTTCAACACCGCGCCCCGGCTGCCCAGCTTGCGGGCTCGTGTGCTCATGAGTTCTCCCCACAGTGCATTTCGTGGCGAGGATCCAGTATTGACATAGACTTCGTTACTGCGAAGATCATCGAGCGCTTCCAGCATGAGGCCGAACGATTTCTCCATTAACTTGTTGGCGCTGCCGGAGATTTGTTCGGCAAACACATCCACCGAGAGAACCGGCATCGCGCGGCCGATCACGACCATATCCGGCCGGAGAGGCTGAATTTGCGGTGGAAGGAACTGATGCTGAAGATCGAGCTTATCCATTACATCGCCCACGACGCAGGTGAAGAGTTCACGCTGCACGATAGCGAAGAGTTCATCGTCGGATTTCCATAAACTGGTCTTGCTCATTGGACGATTACTGTCTCAAGCGAAAGCAACGTATGCGAAGTACTGACTACGGTCTTAGCATAACCCGCCACTGCTACAGGTCGCACACGCGCTATTCAAAAAACGGCTCTCCCTTCCGCGCATAGCGCCGGGCTACCTCCTCGTTCAACTTCACCCCGAGGCCGGCCTTCTCCGGGATGGCAATGAATCCATTCTGAATAATCGGATCGGGCAAACCTTCGACCAATTCATTCCAGAAGGGAACCTCAGAGGCATGAAACTCAAGCGCAAGAAAGTTCGGGATCGCCGCACAGAAGTGGGCCGCAGCTAAAGTGCCGACTGGACTGCTGATGTTGTGCGGAGCAACCGGCATGGTATGCACATCGGCAAACTGTGCAATGCTCTGTGCGACGGACAAGCCCCCCACCTTCTGAAGGTCGGGGGTAACAATGCTCAGCGCGTGTTGCGCAACGATTTCCTGAAAGCCCTCAAAGAGAAAAAGATTCTCCCCGGTCGCGATCGGTACACGAACTTTCGAGCTGACTTCCTTTAGCGCGGCGGCGTTGTTGGGAGGGACCGGATCTTCGAGCCACAACAGGCGAAAGGGCTCCAGCTCGCGCGCCACTTTCACAACGTCGCTGGCGTTGTAGCGCCAATGGCAATCGACCGCGATGTCCGTATCCCCACCCACTGCTTCGTAAACCGCGCCGATCAAGCTCACCATGTGGTCGATCGCGCGATTGCTGAGCACTCGATTGTGCGGATCGGAGCCTTCCGTGCCCGGCACATCCAGGTCGAACTTGAGGGCGGTGAAGCCCTCCGCTCTCTTTGCCAGCGCTTGGCGGCGATAGTCGTCGGGCGACGCAGGAGGATCCTCGCCCGCCTCGCCGAAATAATCTCTCGCAGTGTGCGCTGGGCTTTTCGACCCCCATGACGCGGGGCGGGAACGCAACACCTCGTCCAGACTCTCGAGCGCTTCTCCCCCGTGACAATCCGCATATACGCGGACCCGGTCCCGAAACTTTCCTCCCAACAGGCGATAAATGGGTACATCGAGCCATTGGCCAAGCAAGTCCCAAAGGGCCGCTTCGATGCCGCTGATCGCGTTGTACACGATCCCCGCCACTGAACCCGCGCCCGAAGTCGCGAGTTGCAGTTTGCGGAACAGACGATGAATATCGCGCGGGTCTTCTCCCAGTAGGAGAGGCTCGAGCGAGCGCAGAATCGAGGTGAGGCCAGGGGCAAAAAAGCACTCACTAAGGCCAGTGACGGTTTCGTCGGTCTCGATGCGGACAAAGGTCCAATCGAAATTTCCTTCCACGACTGCTGTCTTGAGTCGAGTGATTTTCAACGGCGCTCTCTCTATCTCCTGACCTGCCGCAGCTGCGCCATCCCGCCCTTAGCGCCAGGAACCCCTTCGTGACTACAAAAGCGGGGCTAGTGTACACCCATCCGGCTGGGTGTGCCGCAAGGTGGACCTCTTCCAATTTTTCATCGGAGAAGCAGAACGCAGGCTGAAGCTACGATCGTGAATGAGCCTATCGCCGCATTCGCGTCGCGACCGAGGGCGTTATTTAGGTCATGACTCGGGTCGACAAGCCTCAGGAGCCTTGTCGAAGATCCGTCGCGAACGATCCCACTGCATCGGACACGCTTCGATTCGGTCGACGGGGCGATGCAACCGGCGGGCGTTGTTCCAAGGTCCCGAGCAGCGGAGTATCCACTAAGCCATTCGGCTCGAGCACGGACACAAATCCGTGGCGAGCGCACATAGCCTCGATACGTCTTTGTTGTCCCGGGCTGAGTACCTTCACCGGTAAAGTTTCAAAGTTGCGAAAAATCCACAGCAGGTAGAGGCGCTGGGCGAATGAGGGATTGAGATACCGCGGTCCCAGCGGTGTGAGTACGCGCAATACTCCTTGGGCGAGCTTTTCCATCCACATAACCGGATCACCTGACATTTACAATCTTTAATCTCGACATCTTGGACCAGAGCAATCCAAGGGCCAGAATTATTGCACCAAATGTCATGCAAAGGGAAGTGGATTCCTAAATTTTTGATAATTTTCTTTACAGGCCGCCGTCGGAGCCACCAATCCGTCGCCTCTCAGTGCAGGCGCGGTTCGCCCGTAGAGCTAAGGGCAGCCCGGAATCTCCGGCAAGGTCGCGATACTCCGAATACTGGCCGCTACGCCGAAACGGCCGTCTTCTCCTCCAGGCTCCACGCGGACCACCGAGGCTTGACAACATACCCAACGCTTTTCTCCATCGGTGAGCTGAGTTGGGAGCATCAACACCATCTCCAATTCACTTCCCACGAGAATCTCGGAATCCGCATAGAGGAAGATCCCGCTCGTACTCAGGTCCCGGGTATATCCTGTAGCCGGTTGACCCTGCTGGGATCGGATAGAGACACCCAGACGCATGGGTACCCGTTTGCGGGAGCGGCGGTCAGAGCTAGGGTCGGACATCGAACGCCGAGGTTATCACACGCCGCCACTGGGGAGAAACCAGCCAGTGCAGCGTTGAAAAATCGGCACGTCTTCCGGCGGCCTTTTAGTGCCCAATCAACTGCCACGTGTCCCGGAAGAGAGTGTTGCCGCCAATCCCGCCGAAAACCAGGAACTGGCTGCTGGCTGCGTCGTAGGCCATGCCCATGGATTCACGCGCAGCGGGGAACTTCGGAGTTGTCAGTTGAGTCCAGTCCGATCCCGTCCATGCCCAGGTCTGGTTCTGATCCACTCCGCCGACCCCGCCACCGAAGATGACTACCATGTGCAATTTCGGATCGAACGCGCTGCCCGCCCCATAACGAGTCGGTGGTTGGACAGAGGGAGATTGCTGGGTCCAGTCGGTGCCGTCCCATGTCCATGTGTTGTCGGTCCTCACATCGCCCAGTCCGCCAAAGAGGACAACATTCTTTCTCGCGCTGTCGAGCGCAGCCACGGCGATCGAGCGCGCTCCGGGCGTGTTGGTCGGATGCAACTGCACCCAGGTGCTGCCGTTCCAGCGCCACGTTGTAAGTTGGTAGAATTTGCCGTCGTAACCGCCAAACTGGTCGGCATGACCGTTTTTCGGATCCGTGAACAGCATGGGGCCGGTCACTGCAGTCGGCGACGACTTGGGATGCGCTTGTGTCCAACTGGAAGTGGCGCCGTCCCAAAGCCAAGTGTCGCCGAGGTAGTGCGTGCCGTCGAATCCTCCAAACAACACCAGCTTGCGAGTCACCCGGTCAAGAGCCATCGAAGCCCCAGCGCGCCCGGAAGGCGCCACCGTCGTCTTCTGCTTGCTCCATGTGGTTCCATCGAACGTCCACGTTTCCTGCGGATAGGTAGTCCCGTTGAATCCGCTAAAGAGCACGATTTTCTTGCTGACCGGGTCGTAGGCCATCGCCGAATAGGCTCGCGCGGACGCGGAGTTTTTTGCAGAAAGCTTCTTCCATGTCACTGATTGCGCCTCTGCGGCGGGCGCGAAAGTAAAGAGGGCAGTCACGAGTGCGAGCAGGGCCACAGCAGCGAGCAGACGGGAGATTGCGCCAATGCGATAGAACATGGAAATTCCTCTCTGGAGAAATGCAATTTTCGAACTAGAGAACGAACGGAGCACTTTATCAGATCACGTGCGATACCGCATAGAGCCCGAAGTTGGTCACCGTTGTGAGAAGAAAATCTCAGGCACAAAACATAAGCGTTCTGTAATAGTTGATTCTTTCACCTCGCGGCTGCGACGGAATCGGGGTTCATCATTCAGCGTAGAACGTGGTTTAGCATGAAGTTGTGACCCTCACGGAATCATCTCCGCGAATCGGTGTGGCCCGTGCGCTGTCCAAGCGCGGCTATTGCTCTCGGTCAAAAGCGTTGGATCTCATCCGTGCGGGGCGTGTCACCTTGAACGACCGAATCTGTCGTGATCCCGAAGCTCCCGTCCACTCTGAGCGCGATCGGATCAAAGTGGACGGCGAGGAACTCGCGGCCGCGGCCAAGCTTTACCTGATGCTCAATAAGCCTCGTGGCGTGGTGACGACGGCTTCCGACGAAAAGGGACGCGAGACTGTGTACGCGTGCCTAGACGACCACTTACCGTGGGTTGCACCCGTCGGACGTTTGGATAAAGCTAGCGAAGGACTGCTGCTTCTAACCAACGATTCCGAGTGGGCGGCTCGCGTGCTCGCCCCAGAGACGCACCTCGACAAGATTTATCACGTACAAATTGGTGCGCTCGCGGACGCCGCGCTGATCGAATCCATCACAAAAGGAGTCAGAATCGGCGGTGGCAGTTTACTACGCGCAAAGAGTGTGCAAATTCTGCGTGGTGGGGCAAAAAATACCTGGCTCGAGATTGTGCTCGATGAAGGCAAGAATCGCCAGATCCGCCGGATGCTGTCGCAGCTTGGGATCAACGTGCTGCGCCTGCTCCGTGTCGCCGTTGGTCCGGTTGTGCTGGGCGATCTCCCGAAAGGTGCTTCCCGAACACTAAAGGATACGGAGAAACTGGCTCTGGATCGAGCCATGCGACAGGCGTCCGCGGGTCGAGGCACGAGATGACGGTCACGGGACGACGCTAACGTGTAGGTGGACCCTGCAGGACTTTCTACTTTACAAACGGAAGCGCGGATAAGACTTTCGCAGCTAGTTCCAGTTGCTGCAGGTCTTCTTGTGAGAAATCCGGTCCTGCAGTTGCCGTGTCGAATCCCTTACGGCAAACTTGCACCACGCCCAGAACCTTGCGGTTAGGATCAAGAATTGGCGCGGACATCAGCTTTTGAATCGCGTTTTGGCCCGATCGGTCTTCATCCTCGGATGCGCTGTTCAGCTTTACGCTCTCAAAAATGCTGGCGTGTTTCACTTTCACGAACGCATTAAAAAGTTCTGTTTTCCTGGTGGACGCCGTGTGGGCAGCGACCGCCGAAGAACTGGAAACCGGAATCGATCCTGCGGTTTTTAGTTGTTCCGGGTAAACGAAATTCAGCAGGCCCTTCTCCAGGCGCATGAGCGCAACTTCGGTAGGCCTTACTCCGAACAGTTTGGCCAGCGCCGCACAGAATTGTTGTGGCGTAGCGGCCTGGCCCAGCACGTGCTCCACAGATGCATTCGAAGCCCGCGCCGGAGCTGCGGCTGTACCGCCTTTTTCGGAATTTGATTTGCTCTGCATATCGCCTTGGACTAATTCCGCATCACCCTCTGCATCAAGCGTAAACCATGGTGACGTATTGCAATGGCTCCATCAAGTTACGGAAGTACTTTCAGCCAGGCGAGATGTTCCCGGACGCTGCGCTTAACCCTTGGTCAGAGCAAAACCTTTTTCACGCCAGCCCCGAATGCCTCCGTCCATTGAGAGCACTTGGGTATAGCCCATTTTTTGCAGGTTGTCGGCGGTGAGGGCAGAACGAAAACCACCGCCACAATAGAGCACCATGGGGGTGTTTGGATCGGGCACCCGAGCCTCGACATCGCGCTCGATGATTCCTTTGCCCAGGTGCACCGCACCCGGTAAGTGATCGGCCGCGTACTCACTTTCTTCGCGGACATCGATGAGCAGAAACTTCTCCTTCCGGTCGAGCTTCGCTTTGACCTCATCGATGGTTACTTCGCGAATGCGCTTCCGCGTATCTTCGACGATCTTCAGAAAACGAGGGGAATGCTGATGAGCCATGGTTCCTCCATCGGTTCGATCTATTTTAGCGGAGGAACGGTCAGGTCGACTTCAACTACTGATTCGCATCCGTGGGAAGTTCGGCGCTCTCCGCTGGAGCGGAGACAATTGCTGCGGCCGAGCAATCCAGTAATCGCTGCAAATCGACTTGCAAATTGCAGCGGTCTTCGTCGTCCAGGCTGTCGAACTCGAAGGGCTGAAGATAGCCTTGAGTCGCCCACATCGGAAACAGCATGCGTGCCTTGCTGCGCACCGTGCTTTCGCCCACGTGAAAAATCACTTCGACCTTGATCCCCTCATCCAGAGGCGTCTCCAGATGCAGCAGCCCACCCGTGATCGACAGCTGGTGCAGTCTTCCGCGAGTTTGCCGTCCATTTTCCAAACGGACCAGCGACAGGACAGTGCCTGCGAGTTTCACCCGAGGCGCCCGAGGCGTGGCGTTTACCGAGGAAGCTTTGACCATACGCTACGCTTGACTATTTCATTTCGTCCGCTTCCGGCGGGAGATTACGAAAGACCCGGTGCTTTTCTCCTGCGGTGCAAGAAATCGGCCATGTACCATCTCACGCCAGCCCGGTCAGACGCCCGTTTCCTGGGAGCGATACCCAATTTGTAGCGGTCCAGTCTCTGGGACCAGATTTCCAGCTTCAGGCCGCCGCGCAAGCGCGCCCAGTTGAAACGTCGAGCCCACAACCTCAAACGTCTTGACGTAAGGTGCCGCGTCCAGGAGCTTTTCCAGAATCTTCAACACTTGCGGATAACCGCTTGCGTTGTAAGCCTGGGCATTGCTTTGGTGATCCCAGAAACTGATAGTCGCGACCTCTAATCCGCCGGGCGCAGCCAGCGTGATCAAATCCAGGAAACCTTCTTGCTCTCGTAGCCAGGGGAGAATATGGCATTCGATAAGATTCGTAAATTCCGTAATTGAGTTCGGTTTCAATCGAGCAGCAACCTTGCGGGCGAACATATGATCTCCCCTGAGTGTCGGGCTATTGTCCAGCTATTGGACGGAGCCGATACGCGCGCCCCCGCCCATTTGGTAGTGCGTTTCAACGCCCAAACGTTACAGTGAGGGAGCCGTTTTATTGCTTTGCTCTCGGAAGGCGGCCATTTTTTCCCCAGCATGGATTGCTAAATTTCAAGTTGAAGCTTGGCTGGAAGAGAATGCCCGGCCAAGTACCACTTTCCGGGCGGAGGCGGAAAAAGGTTCAATTGACCCTCGATCACACCAGAGAGCAGAATGGTGTTGCCTGGTCGGAGGCTTTTATGAAGCGCGGTTCCCAGCCCAGCAGAACAGGCGTTATCGGGTTATTCGCACTCGCGTGGTTCACCAGCCTGATGTTCGCTCAGGCAAGCGACAAAACACCAGTGAAAGGCAACGCTTCCATCCAAACCGCTATGGACGAAGCCAGGGACGCACTCAAGCACTACCAGACCGCTCTCGCGTCCGTCAGAGATTTGCCGGAGATCGGTCCGACCGTCCGAGAAGACTTGCAAGTCGTGCTGGCCAGCAGAAACACGGTCGATTGGTTGAGAACAAAGGCCGACTTGGAGAGAGCAGTTGTTCCCTCCGAATTCGAGGGTCTATTGGACTCCATTGACGGATGTGCGGTTGATGCCGTCTTGAGCGCGAGTGCGTTGGCAGCCGGCGCCGCAAGAACCGGAGGCAAAAGAGAACTCCAGGCTACGATGGACTTTGTGTCCGCCTCCGAGCAACTTCGGAGTGCCGCCAACAACCTCAGGCGCGCTCTTAAGCCTTATTTACAAACAGAGAAACCTTCCCGCATCGCGCGAGCATATTCTGATGCCTGCTTCCACGCCGAGCGATCATAGCTGCGAGAAGCAGGTAGCTTGGGGGGGAAACCCACGATTCATTTCTTGTAACTGATCGCACCGAACGCCAGCGTTGTCGATAAATCCATAACGCTCGTTGACGGCTTCGCTAGAACACCTCCCGGGAGCGTCGGCCGACGTTATCATTGTTTATACCAACAATCAAATCGCGTGGCATAGACGGCGTGTTCTCATCTTTCGAAAAGGGCCCTGCAAAACTCCAACCAGAGCTAGTTCCCTTTCTTCTTGACTGCACGCTGCAAAGCAGATAACCTATAGAATCATTACATTATCTGCGAGATAATGCTTGGTCTTTGATAGTCCGACACAGGACGGAAGCGAAAGCGGCCGGCTTTGCGTGACGGTCGAGTACAAACGTTGTTCCAAATTGGAACCGCGAGCCCCCACGCCATCCGCGTAACTCCCATGTTCTCTAGATTTTGCGTGTAACTCCTTAAAACTCAAAGATCTAGCACATAGTCGAAATTTAAATCTCTTGTTTCCAAGATTTTGCGCAGAAAAGGGGGAGGGGGGTACCCGGTACTAGATAGTAAACTTGGCCCGAAACGGGACAGGACGCAACCTCCAGATCAGTCTCGAGAAGGCTCTTCGGGCGAGCCAAGTCCGCCGAGAGCTCCCGCAACGCACACTCGAAAATGCCGATCGCGGACCCTCGCTTCCGAACCGGGGCCTAAGGTTTCCAAGCTTCTGATTTCAAGGCCTCCCAGGACAGCCCCGCAGTTTCAAATCGGGATGAAGCTTGGCTCGGTAACAGTCGATTTATTACCGCTGTCACTTTACTGAGGCACCCGCGCGCCATAAGCTCCGGTTTATGAAACTCAATGCCTTGCTGGTATCGCAGGATCGCCCGTCGCTTCGGGTGTTGGAGGCGCTTCTGGATGTGCTGCAAATCGAGCACCAGAACTGCCAATCAGCCGGCGAGGCCGTCGAGCTAATGGTGCACGGGCACCATTCGGCGCTGCTGTTGGATTTTGACCTGCCGGGCGCTGGCCAGGTCGGGCGAATGGCACGCATGGCGTCAGCGCAGCGAAGGCCGGTGGTGTTTGCCATGGTCAGCGCGTTTACGCCAGTAGGCGGGGCGTTCCAATCGGGAGTGAATTTCGTTTTATACAAACCGCTTGCCTTCGAACAGGTAGCACGCTCGCTGCGCGCCGGACAGGGATTCATGAAGCCGAACCCGCGGCATGCGCCGCGCCACCAGTTGGAAACCCTGGTGTACCTTCAGTTCGGAGTGGCGGCCATGCCCGCGATCGTGCTTGATTTGAGCGAGCAAGGTTTAGCGTTGCAAGCGCCGGAGCCACTGCCGCCGGTACAAAATGTTCCTTTGCGTTTTATGTTGCCGGGAACGTCTCATCTGGTGGAGGCGACTGGCAAGGTAATCTGGGCCGACGACGATGGCCGCGCCGGGATGTTCTTTTCCCGGCTGACTCCCGCGTCACGGCACCATCTCAAGAATTGGCTGGCGAAGCGCGGCGCAAAAACCAAAAACGCCGTACGCGTGCTTTTGCCCCCACAAAGGGCGCGCCGTTCAGCGCACGCATCGCACTGATCTTCTGTACAGACGTAGCTAGGTGCGTCTCTTCAGCTCGGGCTGCATAACGATTCTTTCGTGCTAGACTCAGTTTTCTCGCGCACGAAAAAAACGCCGCATGAGCGAACTTACCTTCCGTTCAGCCGTTTCCATGGCTGAACAAATCCGCCAGAAAGAGCTCTCGCCGGTTGAATTGGTAGAAGCGCATCTCGCCCGCATTGAGAAACTGAATCCAAAGCTGAATGCGTTCGTGCAGTTGGATACCGAAGGCGCGCGCCGTCAAGCCTGCGCAGCCGAAGAGGCGGTGACACGCGGTGACAAACTCGGACCATTGCACGGCGTTCTGATCAGCATCAAGAGCTCGATCGAAGTAACGGGCATGAAGTGCGAAGCCGGCAGCAAGCTTCGAGCGGGCTTCGTGGCTGCGAAGGATGCGCCGCTAGTCTCGCGTCTGCGCAACGCCGGCGCAATCATTCTGGGGACGACCAACACGCCTGAATTACTGATGGCATGGGAGACGGATAATCTTCTCTACGGTCGCACCAACAATCCGTGGGATCTATCGCGAACTTCGGGCGGCTCGAGCGGTGGAGAAGCCGCGGCGATAGCCGCCGGATGTTCCGCAGGAGGTGTAGGCAGCGACGGTGGAGGCTCCATTCGCGTGCCCGCACACTTCAGCGGAATCTGCGGCTTGAAGCCGACGCCGGGCCGCATCCCGGCAACCGGACACTTCCCAACCTCAGTCGGACCATTCGCTTTGCTCGGCGTGGTTGGGCCGATGGCGCGGACTGTTTCGGATTTGAAGGTGCTGTTCGAAGTGATGCAAGGACCGGATGATGGCGATCCCTCAGCCGCGCCCGTGCCCGTGCGGTGGCCGAGCCGTAGCGATCTGAAGAAACTCCGCATCGGTTATTTCGAGGATGATGAACGTACTCCGGTCACCGCTGAGACACGCGCGACCGTGCGAGCCGCGGCTGAGGCGCTCAAGCGCGCGGGATTTCGGGTTGAGCCTTTCCGTCCCGAGGGGCTTGAGCAGGCGCGGCAACTTTGGTGGCAATTTTTTGGAATCGCTGGCGGCATGCTGCTGCGACCGATGACCAATGGGAGAGAAGCTGACCTGAGTCCGATTCTCAAACAGCATTTGAGTCGCGTTGCAACCGAGCCGTCCCACACGGGCCAGACCTTGCTCGATACCTGGATCATGCGCGACGTATTGCGGATGCAAGTGTTTTCCCAGATGCGTGAGTATCCTGTTTTGCTTTGCCCAGTCGCTTCGATTCCGGCTTTTCGTCACGGCGAGCGGAGTTGGAAGATCGACGGCAAGACAGTGCAGTATCTCGATGCGTGGAGCTACACCGAGTGGTTCAATCTGCTGGGAACTCCGGCGGCAGCTGTTCCGTTTGGCCGTTCAAACGAAGGCCTGCCGATAGGAGTCCAGATCGTCGCGCGTCCGTGGGAAGAAGAGTTGGTGCTGGCGGTCGCGGCTGAACTGGAAGGCCAACGCGGAGCATGGCAAGGACCAGAGATTAATCGAGAATAAGTTTTCGCGGCGACCTCTGCGCGGCTTTTCTCTGCGGGCCGCTGCTTCTAAGATTTAGTAGTGATTAATGGATTTATACTATTTCTCCATTTTCAGAAAGCGATAACCTTGTTGCCATCCAATCTCCCTGCTGAAGTCTGACGGCTTCAGAGATTGACACAAATACTTAATGGCACCTCAAACGAAATTAGGAGGCGGATTCGCGTCCCGCGAATTGCCCGGGCTGATCGCTTTTTTGTTCGTCTCGGCCGTCTATCTCTACGCCTTTCCTCAGCCGAATGTTTTCTATGCGGCGATTGTTTTACTGCACGCGGTTACGGGCACGGTCGTCACGGTTCTGCTGGCGATTTTTCTTTTCCCTCTCCTACGGGAGAAAAGCATCGCTTCGCGCCTTGGCTGGCTGCTGCTTGCTGGTGGAGCGGTCGTCGGCCTGATCCTGATCAAGACCGGGACGCTGCGAGTGGAATGGAACCTTCTCTATGTTCACATCCTTCTATCGCTGGCCGGTGTGGGGATCGTTTTCGCGGAATGGGCTGGCAAACGTGGCTGGCCGGCGCGGGGAATCGCGGGTTCGATCGTCCGCTGCTCGATTTGTTTGCTAGCGCTCGTCGGACTGGGGGCGGGCGCGCGTTATGTGCGTGAGTCGCGGTGGCAAAATCAAGCTCGCATTGAGAATCCCTCGATGCCGCCCGCCAGCATGAATGGCGAAGGCGATGGTCCGGATGGGCCATTCTTTCCCAGTTCCGCTCAAGTCCACGGCGGACAGACAATTCCCAGCAAGTTCTTCATGGAATCCGACTCCTGCAAACGCTGCCACCAGGACATCTACAATCAGTGGTTCAGTTCGGCCCATCACTTCTCGTCGTTCAACAATCAGTGGTACCGCAAGAGCATCGAGTATATGCAGGACACGGTCGGCACCAAGCCTTCGAAGTGGTGCGGCGGATGCCACGATCCCGCCGTGCTTTACAGCGGCTTGATGGATACGCCGATCAAGCAGATCGTTCACCGCCCGGAGGCGCAAGCTGGTCTGGGCTGCATGATGTGCCATTCGATTGCCGACGTGAAGAGCAGCATGGGGCAAGGTGACTTTTATCTCGAATATCCCAAGCTGCACGAATTGGCCGCGACCAAGAATCCGTTTGAGCGATTGCTGCACGATTTTCTGGTAAAACTGAATCCTGAGCCCCACCGCCGCGTCTTTCTAAAACCTTTCATGCGCAACCAGACGGCGGAGTTCTGCTCGAGCTGCCACAAAGTTCATCTCGACGTTCCGGTCAATCACTATCGCTGGATTCGCGGTTTCAATGAGTACGACAACTGGCAGGCTAGCGGTGTGTCCGGCCAGGGAGCACGGTCGTTTTATTATCCAGCCAAGCCTTCGCAATGCGCCGATTGCCACATGCCGCTGACTCGGTCGAGTGACATGGGCAACATCGATGGCCAGGTCCACTCACATCGTTTTCCCGCAGCGAACACGGCATTACCCACAGCGAATGATGATCCGGACCAGTTGAAGATTACCGAGGATTTTTTGAAGAGCGGTATTCTCAGCGTTGACATTTTCGCGCTCTCACCGGCGCGAGCGCAATTGAAGCCGGGAGTGGCCAACCAGTCGGATCTTTCCACGACTTTTGCGGTAGGCGAGGAAGCGGAGACAAAAATTACTCCCGCGGGTGAAGCGGAAGTCCTGCCGGTTACCGCGCCGCTGAACCGCGTGCAGGCTACAGTCCGCCGGGAAGACGAGGTACGCGTGGATGTTGTGGTCCGCACCAAGAAAATCGGGCACTTCTTTCCTGGCGGCACTGTGGACGCCTACGATACGTGGCTCGAGCTGAAAGGAACTGACGACAAGGGCCAAACCATATTCTGGAGCGGAAGCGTCGAGGACAACGGTAAAGGTCCTGTGGAGAAAGGCGCGCACTTTTACCGCTCGCTGCAAGTGGATGCGCACGGCCATGGCATCAACAAGCGCAATGCATGGGCCACTCGGGCCGTGGTGTACGTGCATCTGATTCCGCCAGGGGCGGCCGACACGGTTCACTTCCGCGTGCATATCCCTGAAGGCTCCGGCAACAAAATCACGCTGCACGCCCGTCTCTGCTATCGCAAGTTTGCCTGGTGGAATACGCAGTTTTCGTTCGCCGGCGTTCCCGACCCTAACCAGCCCAATGCCGATGTTGCGCCTGATTACGACGATAGGAAATTCGCGTTCGTAGGATCGCTGAAGGGGGTATCGGCTAAAGAAGAAAAGATACCCGACCTTCCGATTGTCGCTTTGGCCGAAGATGAAGTCACGCTGAACGTAGCCTCCCACACTTCCCCTGTGGCCACGCCCAAAACCATTTTGCAGCCGGACGATTGGCAGCGCTGGAACGATTACGGTATTGGTCTGTTGCTGCAAGGGGATCTGAAAGGTGCGCAGGCGGCCTTCGAGAAAGTGACGGAGATTGATCTGAAGAATCCCGACGGTTGGGTGAACATTGGCCGCGCCGCGGTGCAAGAGGGTGACATGGATCGTGCGCGCACGGTACTGGCGAAAGCATTGTCGCTCAGTCCGAATCTGGCGCGAGCCCACTTTTTCTACGCCAAAGTTCTACGCAGCGATGGCCATTACGACGAAGCTGTCGATCATCTTCACAAGGTCATGGCGCAATATCCCAGGGATCGCGTGGCGCTAAACGATGTAGGACGCATTTTGTTTCTGCAGCGCAAATACGCGGACGCGGTGAACGTGCTGCAGTCAGTTCTCGCGGTCGATCCGGAAGACTTGCAGGCCCACTACAATCTTATGCTCTGCTACAACGGCCTCGGAGATGAGAAGCAAGCCCACGAGCACGAGGTGCGCTACCTGCGTTTCAAAGCTGACGAAGCTTCGCAAGCCATCACCGGACCGTACCGCCAACTCAATCCCGCGGACAACAACGAGCGGCAGGCAATCCACGAACATGTGTCTGGGCCGTTGCCTTCAGAACGTGTGGGGACGGGTCTTCGACCCGTCCGGTCGGAGCGAAGCTCGGCTATGCGAACCACTTCGACGGGGGCCTCAAGATAATGCGCCAGACGCTTTTCTCGTTGGTTCTTCTTTTGGCTGCGTCCGCATCTGCGCAGCGCATCCAATTTCGTGACATCACCGCCCAAGCCGGCATCCATTTCGTCCACAACAATGGCGCCTTCGGCAAAAAGTATCTGCCTGAGACCATGGGTTCCGGTTGTGCCTTCATCGATTACGACAACGACGGCTGGCCTGACATTCTGCTGGTGAACAGCGAACACTGGCCTGGGCACAAGCGTGCTGAGTCCACGCTGAAGCTCTATCACAACAATCACGACGGCACATTTACCGACGTCACCCGCAAATCCGGTCTCGCGGTTTCGCTGTACGGGCTGGGCGTCGCAGTAGGAGATTACGACAACGACGGCTACGACGACATTTTCATCAGCGCTCTCGACCAGAGCCATTTGTTTCACAACAACGGCAACGGCACTTTCACTGATGTAACCAAGGCCGCTGGATTGTGGGGGCCGAACGAATTCTCGACCAGTGCCGCCTGGGTGGATTACGATCGCGACGGCAAATTGGATCTGGTGGTCGCGAATTACGTGCAGTGGAATGAAAAGGGCGATCTGTACTGCACTCTCGATGGCGCGCACAAGTCTTATTGCACACCAGAATCCTATAAGGGTTCGTCTGCACGACTATGGCACAACCTGGGCAATGGGAAGTTTGAAGATGCGACCCAGAAAGCCAAGTTTTACGATCCGACTTCGAAGAGCCTGGGCGTCGCGATTGTCGATTACAACGGAGATGGCTGGCCCGATATCCTGCTGACCAATGACACTCAGCCAAACAAGCTTTACTTGAACAAACATGACGGCACATTCGAGGAGAAAGCCGTTTCTGCGGGAATCGCATTCAGCGAAGACGGCGTGGCGCGCGCTGGCATGGGCGTGGATGCTGCCGACTACGACCGTTCCGGCCGCCCGAGTTTCATCATCACCAACTTCGCCAACCAGATGCTCTCGCTCTATCACAACGAAGGCAACGGCCTGTTTGTGGATGAGGCGCCGCAGTCCGAGGTCGGGCGCGCGACCCTGGTGACCCTTGGCTTCGGCTGTTTCTTCTTCGACTATGACAACGATGGCTGGCCCGACATTTTCGTGGCCGATGGCCACATCGAGAACGAAATTGAACGGGTGCAGAAGCGGGTGAGCTATGCGGAGCCGCCGCACGTCTTTCGCAACCTCGGCGGCGGAAAGTTTCAGGAAGTGACGGCATCGCTGGGACCTGCATTTGCCAGCCCGAAAGTCGCTCGCGGCGCGGCGTACGCAGACATTGATAACGATGGATCGCTCGACATTCTGATGACCACGAACGGCGGCCGCGCGTATCTGTTTCACAACGAAGGCGGCGACAGTCACAGCCTGCGCATAAAGTTGGTGGGCACGAAGTCGAATCGCGACGGCATCGGAGCGGTTGTGCGCCTGACCTCAGGAAAAGATCAGCAGTGGCAGACGGTTCACAGTGGCTCGAGCTATTTGTCCCAGAGCGAACTGGTGTTGACGTTCGGCCTCGGCGAAAAAACCAAAGCCGATTCCATAGAAGTGCAATGGCCGAGCGGGCAGATCGACAAACTCTCAAACGTGGCCGGAAGCCAAACCATCACGATTCAGGAAGGCAAGGGCGCGGTGGCGAATAAAGGGTATAGCAAGCCTTGGAGCTTTGCGGCGCCTAAATAGAAGGTTAGCGTACGCGTGGGACTCACGGTGTTTCGTGTTCAAGTTCGCCCTGATTTCCTTTGTGTACCTTTATGCCCTTTGTGGTTAACTTGTTCTCGCATGACGAAGACAATTCCCCTTGTTTGTGCCGGCGTCGTTCTGGCGACGATTGCCATCTTCGCGGCCGTTCCGCAAAATGCTTCTCCTACGAAGCCGGACAACTTCGCCGAAGCCGCTCGTCTGAACAATCTCGGTGTTGCCTACATGAATCAGCAGCTCTTCGAAAAAGCGCTGAAGATGTTTGAACAGGCGGCCATGCTTGATCCAAATTTCAAGGTTGCTCCCATGAATGAGGGCGTCGCGCTGCTCAACCTGGGGCGCATCGATGCGGCAAGGCAATTTCTTGAGCAGGCAGTGAAACAGAATCGCGATGATCCGCATGCCTGGTACAACCTCGGCATGCTGGAAAAGAACTCCGCGAATTCGCGTGCCGCGGTCGATGCCTTCCGCCGAGTCACCGAGCTTGATCCGAACGATGCGGACACGTGGTATTTCCTGGGCGCCTCCTACGCCCAGAATAAGCAATATCCCGAGGCAATTGACGCTTTTCAGCATGCGCTGAAGCTGAATCCGCTGCACGCCTCGGCCGAGTTCGGCCTCTCCCGCGCTTATCAGCAATCGGCGGACCTCGCTCGCGCTCGGGAACATCTGACCCGCTTTCAATACATCACGCAAAACAAGTTGGGCTCGCCCATCAGCCTGGCTTATGGCGAACAGGGAAAATATTCACTTGCGGAAGAATCACCGGAGATGGTGCAAAAGGTTCCGCCGCAGATTCACGTGCGGTTTCTAGATGTAACCGAGCAGGCTGGGTTACTGACGAAAGCCTCGGCCGCATCCGCGAAGGATCTAGCTTCTTACCTCGGGCCCGGCGCGTGCTTTCTTGATTATGACAACGATGGCAGCATCGACATCTTTCTACCCGACAACGGCAAGGAAGGTGGAATGTCGCTGTACCACAATCTGGGCAACGGCAAGTTCGAAGACGTAACCAAGAAAGCCGGCGTCGATCCGACACTGCATGGAATTGGCTGCACGGCTGGCGATTATGACAATGACGGCTTTATTGATCTAGCCGTAAGCCTCAACGGGCGAGTGCTTCTTCTGCATAACGAGAAGAACGGCTCGTTTAAAGATGTAACCGAGGCTGCGAATATTAAGAGCGACGGCTTCAACGCTGGGTTAACTTTCGTCGACTACGACCACGACGGGGACTTAGACCTTTTCATAAGTGAATATGCGGATCGATTTTTCTTCGATCCGCGAAAGCTGGGAGTAGAGTTCGAGCTCAAAGGCAAAGGGGGATCTTTTTCTCTGAACCGCCTGTGGCGAAATAACGGGAACGGAACCTTTACTGATGTTACTCAGGCGGTTGTCATGTCCGAGCCCGCGCCTAGCGCCAATGCCGTCGGCACGGACTATAACAACGATCGAGCCATAGACCTCGTAGTGACAGGTTGGCATAAAGAACCGCAGGTTTTTCAGAATCCACGCGAAGGGCCGTTCATTCGACGTTCTCCGATTTCTGGAGATTACGCAGCGTTGTCCTCAGGCGTCGCAGTTCTTGATTTCAATCATGACGATTTGATGGATCTTGCCTTCACACATTGGGACACACCCGCTATAACCCTCTGGCGCAACAATCAAGCCAGGAGCTTCGAACTGGTTCCATTGCCTACCACCAATTGGGTTCGTGCGTGGGGCATCAGCGCCATCGATTATGACAACGACGGATGGATTGATCTGGTAGCTGTCGGAGAAACCAAAGACGGGCGCGGCGAAGTGCGGCTGTTCCGCAATCTCGGGCCTGATGGCTTCAAGGACGTCACCGCCGAAGTTGGCCTCGACAAGATTGCCCTGAAAGATCCGCGCGCCATCATCGTCGGCGACTACGACGGCGATGGCGCGACCGACCTGCTCATCACTCAGAATCACGGGGCAGCTGTCCTGCTCCGAAATGAAGGAGGCAATAAGAACCATTGGCTGCGCCTCGCTCTCAAAGGATTGAACGACAACAAAAGCGCGATAGGAACCAAAGTCGAAGTGTTTGCCGGAGGGAATCGCCAGAAGTTCGAAATTGCGGGATCGTCCGGTTATCTCGGACAGAATTCACCCTACCTCACCGTCGGCCTTGGCCAAGCTACCCAGGCTGACGTTGTCCGCATGCTTTGGCCTACCGGAGTTTTGCAAGACGAGGTCGAAGTCGCCGGAGATCGCGAACAAACATTCATGGAAATCGATCGCCGTGGAAGTTCGTGCCCCACCCTTTTCGTTTGGGATGGAGAGCGCTACAAGTTGGTCGGCGACATGCTCGGCGCGGGCGTCGTCGGACACTGGGTTGGGCCCGGCCAACGCGATATTCCGCGGCCCACGGAATACATCAAGATTGATCGCAATGCGATTCGAGAGAAAGACGGCAAGCTCAGTTTCAGGTTCATGGAGCCTTTGGAAGAAGCGGTCTATCTTGACCACGTAAAGCTCGTGGCCGTCGATCATCCCGCCGATCTTGACGTTTATCCCAACGAGTACTTCGCCAGCAATCCTCCGTACCCGCCATTCAAAGTGGTAGTCAGCCGGGCCGCGCGCCCTCCCGCCGCGGCGCAGGATGAGCACGGCCACAACGTGCTCCCTGATTTGTTGGCCCACCGCTACTTCGGTGATTTTGGCTTGACTCAATTTTCGGGCTTTGCCAAGTTGCACACGCTCGAACTCGATCTCGGCGAACCTTACGCCGGTGGGCCGCTCTGGTTGCTGCTTCACGGAGAGGTCGAATATTACTCCGCGAACAGCATGTACGCTGCGTCGCAGTCCGGGGTCGAGTCCATCTCTCCTTATGTCGACGCGCTCGACGCCAAGGGAAAATGGATTCGCGTCATCGACGACATGGGCTTTCCTGCCGGTGGGCCGCGAACTATGACCGCCGACCTGACGGGGAAGCTACCCTCTGGCACGCAGCGCATTCGGATCTCGACCAACCTGCAAATTTACTGGAACAGCATCCTGATCGATCGAACCAGTCAGAATCAGGACGTCCGTTTGACGGCAGTTCCGCTCGCTCGCGCCGATCTGGGCTTTCACGGATTTCCGCTGAAGATCGAAGGCACGCCGCCGGGCAACGTCATGTACATTTACGAAAAAACCAGCGCCACCGGGCCTTACACTCGTCCCGCGGGCGCCTATACGCGTTACGGCGACGTGCTCCCGCTGCTTGCTTCGCGCGATGACCGGCTGGTCGTCTTCGGATCGGGCGACGAAGTCGCTTTGGATTTTGATCCCTCGAAACTTCCTGCGTTGGCCGGTGGCTGGTCCCGCGATTACTTCTTTGTGGCCAATGGCTATGAGAAAGACATGGACTTCTACGCCTACGACTTCACTCGCGTGGATCCGCTCCCGTTCCGCGATATGAGTGGATATCCGTATCCTGCCGACCAATCGTTTCCTCTCGATGACGCGCACTTGAATTATTTGCTGGAGTACAACACGCGTTACATGTCAGGGAACGAATCGCCAGGGTACCGGTTCGAATATTCGTTGCCGAAGTGAGGTTTCCGCGCCAATTGCGGTTTCCTTCCAGGTTCTTGTACGGCGTCCGGAAAAAGCGGTCGGAGCTACCGGACGTGGCCGGATTGGGAATAAAACTAGGGGTACCCCCCCTCCCCTCGATCTTTTGGAATCATCGGGTTACAGCCGGACTACCCTCAAAATCTTTGAGGAATAAGGACTTACAGCTAAAATATTCCAGAATAAGGACTTACCTTCGACGACCGCCACGATCTGCCATATCTCTCTCGTTGTCAAAGAGCTAACTCTGCCGAGATAATGATAGCCAATGGAGAACATTTGGGTCAACACAAATCGCTTCGTCCCGACGGTCGAGGCACTTGCTCCACAATCTGGAACCCAGTTCCATAATGGGAAATCGCACGACCTGGTAACTGCTACTTAAGCCCGGCGTAATTTGTTCCCCCCTCGCCGCGCACGTATAACCACGACAGTACCCGCTCGTACAGCAAAGCTGCAGTTCCTGGCCGCTGTCCGGGCGGCTGCGATCTGACGAGAGCAACCGTGCGAATCCTGATTGGGGGATGAATGCGAAAAGGATGGGTAACCCTTGTAGTGATGGCAGGCAGCGTGGCAACCCTGAGCGCGCAGATTTCTAAAGAGGCAATCCACCTGACGCCGAACGGCAAAGGATGGGGCGTAGAAACCGAGGCGCCCAGGGAAGGAGGAACGTTCGGCAACAAGCCCGCCACGACCAACGGCATTGGCTATCACGGCGGTCCAGTAATGCATGCCAACCCGGTTAATGTGTATTTCATCTGGTACGGCAACTGGACGAACGGTCCCAAGCCTTCAGACAGTCAGACGACGGTGAACCTGATGGACGCTCTGTTTGGGCCAACGCGCGGGATTGGCGGCTCGAGCTACTTCAAAATCAACACGACTTACAGCGATACCGCTGGCTATGCCACCGGGAACATCGCGCTGCTCGCCTCCTCTACCAATCACTACAGCCGGGGGAAGCAGCTCGCCGACAGCGATATTCAGAATATCGTCGGCGGTGCTATCAGCAGCCGCGCTCTCCCGAAAGATGCGAACGGTCTCTACTATGTGCTCACCTCGTCGGATGTGGCTGAGACTTCCGGCTTCTGCACGAAGTACTGCGGCTGGCACACCAGCAGCACGATCGAGGGGACCGACATCAGGTTTGCATTTGTGGGAAATCCCGACCGTTGCCCGTCTGCCTGCGAAATGCAGATCGTAAGCCCGAACGGCGACAGCGGTGCGGATGGCATGGCTTCCATCATGGTGCACGAGGCCTCCGAAGCGGTTACCGATCCAGACCTGAACGCATGGTACGACTTCCTGGGCAACGAGAGCGCAGACAAATGCGCCTGGAAGTTCGGGCCGGTCACGGGCACGCTCGGACACGGCGCCTACAACCAGACCTTCGGCACCTACAATTGGCTGATCCAGATGCAATGGGAGAACAGCCGCGGCGGCGGTTGCGACAAGGCATTGGGTGGCAAGTTCTACCTCCAGTAACCAAGTCGATTGACGAAATGATGGTTGCGTTACAGGAACGCGAGTCCTGCTGGTTGAGCGGAAGTCTCGCAATGTTTGAGCTTGATCTTATGAAGAGGGCCGTCGTTGATTGAACCTTGACCGGCGGAGGAACAAGATCAGAAGGCTGCTACCGATCAGTAAGACACGATGACATCGCCCTTCTCCCAAGGACCCGGGAAGCGTTTTTTGTCGGCAAAAGTGGTGACCGGATCTATCGTCGCAGCGCGATGGGTCGTGGAGCGTCTCGCGGTTCCCCTGACTTGACCATCCTTGACTCTTTCCTCCCCGCCTAACGAGAAGGCTGGATGAAGTGGGGTGAAGGAGGAAATGTTCTCAAGTGGTCGAGGCAGCCCGGTGTCGGAACCCTGAATCTTTGCCACTCTGTTCACCGTCTGCAGAGGGCTTGGACTTTGCGAAGATATTGTGAAGGCTATGACTGAGTTCCTCAATAGTGTCAGGTTTCAGCAACAGGTCTGGCAGGCCGAGGCTGCGGACTTCTTCGTTGTCCTCGGGACGGATATATCCGGAAGCAATCAAGATGGGCACGCCGGGCCGGGTTTGCAGAAGCTCGCGCGCAAGATCGATGCCGGACATCTGAGGCATGGATAGATCGCTCACGACCACATCAAAATCATGTGGCCTCGACCTAAAAGTCTCCAGGGCCTTCTGGGGTTCAGTGCAACCCGTCACTTTGTACCCGAGCTGCGTCAGGATACGCGTCATGAGGAACACTAGCGGCTCCTCGTCGTCTACGTAGAGGACTCGTTCGCCGTGACCACGAAGCTCCCCTTGAATCTGCAGCGGTCGAGTGTCGGCGGCGGCCTCTTGGGCTGCGGGGAGGTACAGGTGAAAGACGGTCCCCTTCCCGACGTCGCTGTAAACGGTGATTGCGCCGCCATGGGTCTTCATGATGCCATGGACAACGGACAAGCCGAGTCCCGTCCCCTCACCCGGCGGCTTCGTAGTGTAGAAAGGTTCAAAGATCCGCGCCGTCGTGGCCTTGTCCATCCCACAACCGCTGTCACGAATCGATAAGCGAACATAGCTGCCTTCGTGGAGTTCCGGCGTGGTGCGCGCAAGATCGGCATCTACGATGACTGGCTCCGAACGAATTTCCAATACCCCAACCGGTTGTTTGGCCATGGCATCGGCGGAATTGGTGGCCAGGTTCATGACGATCTGGTGGATTTGAGTGGAATCGGCGAAAACGTCTGGGAGCCCGGAATCAAAGTGAGTGCGGATTTCGATTCCAGCTCGTAATGCGGCGCGAATCAGCTTGAGGGCCTCATCCACCACCGGTGCAAGTTTCATCGCTTCACGCCTCGGTGCCTGTTGGCGGCCGAAGGTGAGGATCTGGCGGACGAGTTGGGTAGCTCGCAGGGAACCCTTTTGAATCTCCGCCAAGTTCTGCTGCACTGGGTGATCGGCAGGCAAATCGCCAAGGGCTAGTTTGGCGTTTCCTGTGATCGCGGTCAGGATGTTGTTAAAGTCGTGGGCAATGCCAGCGGCAAGCTGCCCGACCGACTCCAAACGCTGGGAAACCTGAAGTTGTTGTTCCAGCTTTTTGCGTTCGCTGATGTCAACCACTGTACTTGAGATCCATGTTCCTTCGCCGGTCACCAGCGGACCGAGACTGATTTCGAGCGGAAATGTGGTCGCGTCCTTTCGGCGGCCGCGAAGTTCCATCCCCACTCCCATGGGACGCGTTTGAGGGCTGTTAACGTAAGCCGCACGATGCCCCACATGCCCCCCACGGTGTTGTTCGGGAACCAGCATTTCAACGGCCTGACCAATTAATTCTTCGCGCGGGTAGCCGAACATGCGCTGGAGTTGAGCATTGCTCTCGGTGATACGACCCTTTTCGTCACAGATCAGAATGCCGGTGGGAGCGGTTTCGATGAGCAGCCGGAAGCGTTCTTCGGCCTGTTTCCGCTGCGCCACTTCGTGTTCCAGCGTGGCCGTGCGTTCCTGAATTTCCAGGTAGCGAAGTGCATTCTCGTATGCCACGGCCAGCTTTGCGGCGATGGTGGTCAGAAAGCGCACATCTTCGGTGCAGAATTCGGCGCCCGACAGCTTGTTGGCGACATAAATCAGACCGTAGTTTCGCGTGCCGGTGGGGATAGGCACTCCGAGAAAGCCGTGCACTACGGGATGGTTGTCCGGCAATGCCATGCGGCTTAGTTCCTGATCACGGCTGAACATGTTGATGGTTGCCCCGTCTACAGCAATCTCTCGGAACCAGCCCGCCAACGCCGGCCGGCCCAACTTAGAGGCTACGGCCTCATCGATGCCGCTGGTGACGAAAAAGCGCAGACGCGGATCCCCGTTATTCAGTGTGCCGGCTCCGGCATAGTTAGCTCCAATGATCTTGCGCGCCGCGCTCACTGCGTGTTCCAGCAAGCGCTGCGGATCGCTGCTTCGTGACAAGTCCAGACCCAGTTCCAGCAGCGCCGCCAGACGCAGGCTCAATGCATCCAGTTGCTTGCCCTTCTCATAAAAGGCGTCAATCAGCATGGGGACCGGATCGCTTGGCGCTTCGGAGATCTGCACTGGCATCGGAGCCTGAAACGGAAGCCCGAGCACTCGATTCACCGTGTTGAGAATTTCTTCTGGCTCGGAAGGCTTGCCTATGAAGTCGTTGACTCCACAGGATTGGCCGAGGGCCTGAGTCTCATGATTGAGGAAGCTGGCGCTCTGAAAAATGACGGGCATGTTCTCGAACCCCGAGAACTGGCGCAGCCGGGAAACGAACTCGTAGCCGTTCATGGTTGGCATAAGGATGTCTGAAATCACCAAGCCAGGGCCAAGCTTGCGCGCGGCATCCAGTCCTTCTTCCCCATCGCTGGCCTGGTTGACCTGGTGGCCGAATGGTGAGAGCAAAGACACGTAGAGCTGGCGAGTGGCGGGATCGTCATCAACGATTAGAATCTTCGCCATAGTTTCTAGCTGCTTCAGCCCCCGCTGCCTTGGCCTTTCCGGGTCTGCTTGAGCGGGGGCAGACACTCTTCCAACTCCGCCACCAGTGCGTCCGACTCGATGGGGCGGGATATGAATTTCAGCGCTCCGCAGGCGAGAGCGGTTTCCTTTTCGCGGATCGACCACACCGAGGAGGACAGAAAGACGAACGGGATATGAGCCAGGTCGGGGTCGCTCTGGACCATGCGGTGAAAGTCATAGCCATCCTGCTGCGGCATATGAACGTCGGAAACAATAAGGTCTGGTTTGCTTCGCCGGGCCAGTTCTATCCCTTCTCGCGCCGATGCCGCGGTCAGGACTTCGTACCCCAAAGGTTCGAGGAGACTTTGCGCAAGATGGATATTCGCCGCGGTGTTGTCCACGAAGAGGAGAGCGGCTCGTTTCGAACTGGCAGACACCGAAGCTGGCTGCTCCTTCCGGCTTTTCGCGGGAGCGGGCGACGCTTCCGGCACACGATGCGGCAATCCAAGAAACTCCTGGACCTTGGCGGAAAATGTTTCCGGCTCGATGGGTTTCGAAATGTAGCCATCGAAGCCGGAGGCAAGCAGCTTCTCCCGGTCTCCCACCATAGCCAGCGCCGTCACGGCCACCAGGGGAATGCGTCGGCAATCAGGGTCGTCGCGCAGGCGGGACGCTACTTCGTAGCCATCCATTTTGGGCATGTGAATGTCGAGCAAGATGAGGTCCGGCTTCTTCTGGCGCGCCAATTCGATGCCTTCGGCGCCCTCCTTGGCAGCGGCTACTTCGTGGCCAAAGGCTTCGAGCAGATACACCACCAGTTGCAGGTTGGTGGGGTTGTCCTCGATAACTAGAATGCGCGCCGTAATGGTTCCTTTCTGCGTCGGTGCCGCGCCTTTACTGGCCAGCGCTGGCTTTCTGCACCGCCATGAGAGTCTGAGTCAGGGGCAGCGCAACTGTGAACCTGCTTCCTTTCCCGTATTCGCTTTCGAACGAAATGCTGCCCCCGATCATGAGCGCGAGCTTCTGGCTGACGTGCAGCCCCAGACCGGTACCTTCGTACGAGCGCGTCGAGGTGTTGTCCACTTGCATGAATGCCTGGAAAAGTTTCGGCTGGTCCTGCTTGCGAATTCCCAATCCCGTATCCGCGACCGAGATCTCCGCAGTGAACAGACCGTTTTCTTCTCGCTCATGAAGTGCCAACCGTACCGTGCCCTGCTCCGTGAACTTGATCGCATTGTTGGTCAGATTAATGAGGATCTGAGTCAGGGAGCGGCGGTCGGTGCGGACGTTGACCTCGTGATCGGGAAGCGCGATTTCGAGCTTCAGACTCTTGCCTTCGGCCAGAGTCCGCAGGGTGGTACTGACTTCCGCGATGACGGCCTGGCAGGAAACCGGCTCCATGTTGAGTTCAACATTGCCGGATTCGATCTTGGCCAGGTCCAGCAGGTCGTTAATAAGCGAAAGCAAATGGCGGCTGCTGGTCTGGATGGTGCGCAGCTGCTTTTCCTGCTCTCCATTCAGCGGGCCCGGAAGCTTCATCAGCAGCGTGCCGGTAAAGCCGATCACGGCATTCAGCGGCGTGCGCAGCTCGTGACTCATGCTAGCCAGGAAGCGGTCCTTGGCCAGGCTGGCGTTCTCCAGCTCAACGTTCTTTTCCTGCAGAGTCTGCTCGAAGCGCTTGCGCTCGGTCACGTCGCGCGCGGCGGCAAACACGCCCTGCAGTTTGCCCCCCTGGTCGTTGAAGGTGGTCGCATTGTAGCTAACCACAGTCTCCCGTCCGGTTTTCGACCGGGCGGTCAATTCGTAGTTTGTGACCCGGCCCTCGCGCAGCACGACGCGGATTCCGTCTTCCGCGCGCCCCGGATCGGTGAAATAGGTCTTGAAGGCGGTGCCAATCAGCTCCTCGCGGGTACCCCCGGTGAGCGCCTCCATCTGCTGATTCACATCGGTAATGATACCCAGAGGATCGGTGGTCATCAGCGCGTCAATGTTGGATTCGATCAGCGACCGGGTATAGAACTGGGAATCGCGCAGCTGCTTTTCTAATCCCTTTTGGGCGGTGATGTCGCGCGCCGCGGCCAAGATCCCCAGCGCGGTGCCGGCTGTGTCGCTGAATACGCCCGCGTTGAAGCTGACCGTGATCTTGCGTCCGTAGCGGGTTTTTAAGACGAGTTCGTAGCTGATGACGCGTTTTTCCGCCAGTGTCTGCTGTACGCCGGCACGGGCACGCTCGGGTTCGGTGAAGTATTCCGAAAAGCGCGAGTTGATCAGGTGCTTACGCGAGTAGCCGGCCAGCCGGGTGGCCTCCTCATTCACGTCGGTGATGGTGCCGTCGGGGGCGATGGCGAACAGCGCGTCCGCGGAAGCTTCAATGAGCGACCGGTTGTAAACCTGCTGCTCAGCCAGTTGAAGTTGCAGGCGGGCCTGCTCCGAGATATCGCGCGCGGAGGCGAAAATACCCTGCACCTGCCCGTCCGGAGCGCGGAAGATCGATGCATTGAATGAGACGGTGGCTTTGCGCCCGGCCTTCGAGCGCAGAACCAGTTCGTAGTTGGTGACCGTGCCTTCGGTCAGAGTGCGCTTCACGCCCAGGTCGGCTTGGTTGGGTTCGGTGAAGTATTGTTTAAACACCGAGCCGATGAGCTCTTCGCGAGGATAGCCCGTCATACGGCACATCTGGTCGTTGACGTCGGTGATGAAGCCGGTGGGATCGACTGTGACCAAGCCGTCGACCGAGCTCTCAATCAAGCCCCGCAGATAGTTTTGCTGTTCGCGGAGCTGCTCTTCCAAACGGACGCGATCGGTAATATCGCGGGCTGAGGCAAAGATGCCGCGCACGTTGCCCAGCGGATCCCGGAAGACCGATGCGTTGAATGAGACCTGCAGCAGGCGGCGGGTGCGGGAGATGAGAGTGAGGGCATACTCGGTGACCACGCCGGTATCAAAGGTTTGCTTGACCCCGGCGGTGGCGCGCTCCGGCTCGGTGAAATAGTCCGCAAAGGGGCTGCCGATTAACTCGGTACGCGCGTATCCGGTCATGCGGCACATCTGCTCGTTTACATCGGAGATGGTTCCCACCGGATCGACCGTGATCAAGCCGTCGACCGAGCTTTCGATCAAGCCGCGATTGTAGGACTGCTGTTCGCGGAGCTGTTCTTCCAGCTTCTTCTGCTCCGTAATGTCACGGGCTGCGGCAAACACCCCTTGCAGTTTGCCGCCTTGATCGTTGAAGGTGGTGGCGTTGTAGCTTACTACGAGTTCGCGACCCATCTTCGAACGGGCGGTTAGCTCATAGTTCGTCACCTTGCCCTGCTGCAATACCTTCCGGATACCTTCCTCAGCTCGCGACGGATCGGTGAAATGATCTTTGAAGGCTTTGCCAATCAGTTCCTCCCGAGTGCATCCGGTCAGCGACTCCATCTGCTCATTCACATCGGTGATGATGCCCAGAGAATCGGTGGTCATCAGCGCGTCGATATTGGATTCAATCAGGGAGCGGGTATAGAACTGCGATGCCTGCAGCTGCAGCTCCAACCGCTTCTGCGCGGTAATATCGCGGGCCGAAGCAAAGATTCCTCGAATATTGCCCAAGGGATCGCGGAAAACAGCGGCGTTGAACGATACGGGGATCTGCTTTTCGGCACCTGCCTGAAGGGTAAGAACGTAGTTGGTGACAGAACCTTCCTTGAAAGTCAGCCGCACGCCTTCCGCTGCCAGTTCTCGCTCCACAAAGTAATCCGGGAACGATGATCCAATGAGCTGAGTACGCGATTTTCCCGCCATCTTGCTCATGGTTTCGTTGACGTCGGTAATGAGCATCTTTTCGTCGACGGTCACGAGGCCATCGACGGAAGCCTCGATCAACCCCCGGTTATATGCACGTTCCTCCGCCAGCTGGCTTTGCAGACGGGCCTGATCGGTGATGTCACGGGCGGAAGCAAAGATCCCTCGAATTTTCCCCTCGGTATCCTTGAAAATCGCGGCATTGAATGAAACCAGGAGTTCCTGCCCCTCTTTGCGTCGCAGGGTGAGTTCATAGTTAGTGACCGCACCCTTGTCCAGAGTCTGGCGAACTCCGTCCGCGGCGCGCTTGGGATCCGTAAAGTACTGCTGGAATGCCGTCCCCACCAAATCAGTGCGCGCGTATCCCGACATGCGGCACATGGTCTCGTTGACATCGGTGATGCTGAGTACCGGGTCAACCGTGATGAGGCCATCCAGCGAAGCTTCGATCAGGCCGCGGTTGTAGGCGCGTTCCTCGCCAAGTTGCGCCTGCAGCCGCGACTGTTCGGTGATGTCACGCGCCGAAGCGAAGATACCCCGCACGTCTCCGGAGGCGTCTTTGAAAACCGAGGCGTTGAACGAGACCCGCATGGGTGTGCCGCTGCGCCGCGCGAGCGTGAGGACGTAGTCGGTCACCACGCCTTTGTCGAAAGTTTCCTTGACTCCTGCCGTGGCCCGATCGGAATCCTGGAAATAATCGGAGAAGGGCGTGCCGATTAGTTCCTCTCGACTGTAGCCAGACATGCGGCACATTTGTTCATTCACGTCGGAAATGCTGCCGGAGGGGTCGACCGTGATGAGCCCGTCGACGGAAGCTTCGATCAGACCGCGATTGTATGATTCCGATTCGCGCAGCTGCTGCTCCAGTTTTTTCTGCTCGGTGATGTCTCGAGCAGCGGCGAATACGCCCTGCAGCTTGCCGCTGGCATCGCGAAAGGTCGATGCGTTATAAGACACTACGGTGGCACGTCCGTCTTTGGACTTGGCGGTCAGCTCGTAGTTCGTGACCCGGCCTTCGCGCAGCACCAGCCGGATGCCATCTTCCGCGCGGGCCGGATCGGTAAAGAAATCCTTGAAGAGCTTGCCGATGAGATCCTCGCGCAAATAGCCGGTTAAGGCGACCATCTGTTGGTTTACGTCCGTGATGATTCCCAAAGGATCGGTAGTCATCAGAGCGTCGATATTGGATTCGATCAGCGAGCGGGTATAGAACTGCGTGGCCTTCACCTCTTCGGTGAGGCGAATCTCATCGGAGATATCTTTCGAAATGAGCAGGAAGCCAATTGCCTTCCGCGAAGAATCCATTCGCGGAGTGATGACGACGCGAGCGGTGAAGTGCTGGCCATTCTTGCGCTGGCGGCGCAGGGTGCCTTCCCATTTTCCGTCGCGCAGCGCAGCATCGAGCAGTTCTCGCGGCTTGCCGGCGGCGATATCCTCAGGCGTGTGCAGGATCGAGGAGTTGGCTTTGCCAACCACTTCTGAGGGTTCATATCCATACAGCCGCCGCGCGCCCTCATTCCACAGTAGGATTTTCCCTTCCATATCCTTGCCGATGATCGAATATTCCGTGGAAGACTCCAGAATGTTGGCGATGAAGTCAACCGCCTCTTGCGGATTGCCAACGATGGCATTGTCGAAGAGTTTCGCTTTTCGTGTCTCCTCCGTAAACCGCATCTCGTGCGAAATGTCTTTGGAGATCAGCAAGAAACCGATCGCTTCGCCCTGATTGTCTCGCCGCGGCGTGATCACCAGGCGCGCACTGATGCGCCTGCCATCCTTGCGTACTCGCCCAATAACTCCTTCCCACTTGCCGTCTTTTAAAGCAGACTGCATGATTTCGTGAGGTTTTCCGCTGGCCACATCCTCAGGAGTGTGCAGAATCTCGGAGTTCATCTTGCCCACAACTTCTTCCGCCTCATACCCGTACATGCGACGGGCGCCTTCATTCCACAACAAGATTTTCCCGTCAAGGTCCTTGCCGATGACCGAATATTCGGTGGAAGATTCGAGAATGTTGCTTACGAATTCAACCGCTTGCTGTGCGGTGGCGAGGATAGAACTGTCGAAGAGTGCCGGCTTCATTGCGACCTCACGTCAGATAGCAGCGCGCAAAAGGCGTAACCTGCGGATGAAGATTGGCTGGATTTCAGACAACGACGCCGTACATAGGAGCCGTACCCGGCATTTTGCCCGTACTCCAGAAAAAAGAGCGCAGCGCGCCCCATTCGGAGATCGTCTGTGGGAATGATCTTTCTCCGTCAAACAATCAACCGACCGTCTGCACCCTCTGCTCCCCATAGTCAACGCAAAAAATCCGTGTGTCACGCTGGCAATGACGCGGGCCTAAACAAAAGGAGTAACCGTCTCCCGTTTTAGCACCGCATGCCGTTTCGGAAACAATTACCCTGGATTGCAACCATCGCCATAAGTCTCAAGAAGACGCGCAAATCTTGCTATACCCAGCGTGCGATAGTAGGCAAAACTATACTTGGGATGCGAAAACTGATCGCCCTCGTGCAGTCGCGTCGACAGGTTTCCTCACCCGCGCGGGGCCGAAGTTCGCAATTGCTACGGGAAGGGTTACTGACAGAGAAGGATCAGCTGAGGGTACGACCGTGCGAACCAGAGCGAAATTCGTGCCGCACTCGGTGTGGTAGGCAAGCAGTTGCTACCAAGTGGGCTGCCGAACAAGCTATGTTGTTGAAAGATGGTGAGCGCGGAAGGAATCGAACCTTCAACCTACTGATTAAGAGTCAGTTGCTCTGCCAATTGAGCTACGCGCCCTTCAACAACTTATGGCTATCTGCGAGGCCGGTCTTGCAGTAACTTTGCACTATCGCTCTGTCGCTATTCCGCGGGGGCAGCGCGGCTGTTTCACTCGTTCCGTGGCTGCGGTCAAGTCGGCGTTTGGATAATGTGGTACGGTGAAACCCCGCTCACGTTTTGCGGCCTGAAGTCCGCATTGCAACTCGCCCTGGAACGCCCCAGCGTTTACGAGGTTGCGAATCGCGGAGCGCCGCACATCGTCAACGATAAACTATTATACCGATGCCAAGCGGATTCGTCTTTTGGCTTAACGGGCTTCCGGCTTTCCTCTGCCAGGGCTGCTCCAAGGCGCCATAGTGCGTTACGCGGGATGCGCGCCCGAACGGTAACCGACAGGGCCGCCGGTTTCGAAACACAAAGAACCGTGTGCCCGGGGCTGCTGAACTCCCGCAGATCCAGTTGGGAGAGCAGTTTCGAGCGACTTCCGGTCGGAGCTTGTTCCGATTCTTCTTCGCAGGCTTGCGTTCCCCGATATCCACCGTGACCTTAGCGCTGGCTTGGGCTGCGATCTTTCATCTCGCTACGGTCTCCGCAGCTAAAGGCCGCTGCAGCCATCCGGTTTTCTCGCAAAATTGATAGAGCTCTTCCCGAAACTTGGGATGTGCAATGTTGATCAGGGCCTGCGCCCGTTGCCGGATGGTCTTGCCGTGCAAATATGCGACCCCATTTTCCGTCACCACGTATCGGATCAGCCCGCGCGATGTCACAACTCCCGCGCCTGGGCTCAGCATGGGAACAATCCGCGAGATTGCGCCATCCTTGGCGGTAGACGAAATGGCGATGATCGGCTTGCCACCTTTGGACCGCGAAGCCCCGCGGAGGAAGTCCACCTGTCCGCCAATGCCGCTATAGAACTGGCTTCCGATCGAATCGGAGCAGACCTGGCCAGTCAGATCGATCTGCAACGCAGAGTTGATCGCCACCATGTTGTCGTTGCGGGCGATCAGTCCAGGATCGTTGGTATAGGCCGTGGGATGAAATTCGAATATGGGATTGTTGTCCACGAAATCGAACAACGGCTTCGTGCCTACCGCAAATCCCAGAATGATCTTCCGCGGCTTGAAGTTCTTGCGCGCGCCCGTGATCACACCGGCTTCGATCAATGGGACAACGCCGTTCGAAACCAGCTCGCTGTGAACCGCGAGATCCTTGCGGTCCACGAGAAATGGCAGCACGGCATCCGGGATCCCGCCGATGCCAGTCTGCAGTACCGCCCCGTCCTCGATCAGATCCGCGACGTTACGGGCGATGGCTTTGTGCATGTCTGTGATCGCCGGTTGCCCCATTTCGCACAGCGGCCGGGACGAATCCACGATGGCGTCAATCTCAGTCACGTGGATGAAGCTGTCCCCATATGTGCGCGGCATCTGATCGTTGATCTGTGCAACCACGTAGCGGGCGCACTTGGCCGCGGTGAGCGACGTATCCACGCCCACCCCAAAGCTGCAGAATCCGTGGGAATCCGGGGGGGAGAGCGTCAGCAGGGCCACATCCAGCGGCATGGCGCCGCTCTCGAACAGTTGTTCAATCTCACTGAGGTAGATGGGCGTGTAGTCTGCGCGGCCATCGTTGATGGCCTTCCGCACATTCGAGCCGATGAACATCGCGTTATGCCGGAAGTGGCCTGCCATCTCCGGAGCCACGTACGGGGCCGCTCCCATGGTCATCATGTGAACGATCTCCACGTCTTGTACATAAGGGCCGCGGCGCATCAGCGCCTCAACCAGGGTTTCAGGCTCGGCGCACCCGGGTTGAATGTAGACACGCATTCCCGACTGTACGCCGCGTAATGCTCCGTCGGCTGTCCGTAACTTTGACTTGTATTCAGGCTCCCACGACATCCTTGCCTCTCCCTATCCAGCAGCCCTCACCTTCCGCAAGGGCTCAGACACACACGCTCGCTCATAACCAACCGCCGCGTAAAAGATGGCGTGGTCAAAGAATTCATCCAGCAATTCCTCGACTTCGAGTTCGCCGGAGATCTCCGCGGGACGATCCAGAATCGCCTCTCGTTTGAGGAAGTCCCAAAGGTTTTTCTTGGTCAGAATAATTGCCCAGATAAGCTGACTTAGGGGCACGTCTTGCCGGGCGCGCTTGGCGCCAATTTCTGTGTATCGCTTTTCGACGTCCAACTCACTTTTGCCCAGGAGCCAGTCTGCCAGATGGCGATAGATTTCGTATGCCCGCTGCTCGAGTTCCCCGGGTGGGACGTTGCGGTAGCTTGCGAGCAATGGGGAGTTCTGTGTCTTTTCGAGGAGCCCTGCCGCCAGAGCCGCAGAGTGGTTTTCGACTAGCCGGAGAAGTCGATACGCGAGCATCATCTCTGCCCCTCCTCGTACTATGCCAATTTTCGACCTTACCTTTCGAAGCGGATAGTGCAAAGCGCACAGCTGGCTGTGATATCGGTCACAAAGGGGAATGATTGAAGCTTTGACTGACCCTGCTCCCTGCCAGACTGCATATGGGCTCAGTTTGCTGGAAAGCCAAGCCAAGTGGCTGTGACAGAAGTCACTGGCAGGTGCGAGCCACATCACACTATGTCTCGAAGTCTTTCCAGCACAGCGCACCTCCATAGGGCAATTGTTATACTGCGATTTGGTAGACATCCCGGCCATCGGCGCCGGGCAGTCAGATTCGCTTCCTATACGGATCTGACGGTCGGAGCCTGCCACCTGGGAGAATCTGGTGAGCGAGAATGTGGCTGGACCAGCAGGTGGAGTGCAGGATAAACGTGACGACTTTGTGCGTTCGGAAATACGGCCGCTTGACGTGGTTTTCAAGCCGGGCAGCGTTGCCGTCATCGGCGCGACGGAACGCGAGGGCAGCGTGGGCCGCGCGATCGTTTCCAATCTTCACATCCCGGCATTTCAGGGCAAGATCTATCCGGTAAACCCGCATCACTCAAATATCCTCGGCCTGGCGGCGTATCCCTCGATCCATGAGGTCCCGGAAGCAGTAGATCTCGCCGTCATCGTGACCCCCGCGGCCACCGTTCCCGCGATTGTCAGGGAATGTGTGGCTGCGGGCGTAAAGTCTGCGATTGTCATCTCTGCGGGCTTTCGTGAGCACGGCGCTGAAGGGCAAACGCTGGAAAAGCAAATCACCGAAGAGTTAACACGCGGCCACATGCGACTGCTCGGCCCGAACTGTCTCGGGATCATGAACCCGCGTTTTGGACTCAATGCAACCTTTGCCCAAACCATCGCCCGTCCGGGCAACGTTGCATTCTTAAGTCAGAGTGGTGCGCTGCAGACGGCGATTCTAGATTGGAGCCTGCGCGAGCGGGTGGGCTTCAGCGCATTCGTTTCCACCGGCTCGATGCTCGACATCGGCTGGGGGGACCTGATTGATTACTTCGGCGATGATCCTCATACGCAGAGCATCCTTATTTATATGGAGTCGATCGGCGATGCGCGGTCCTTCTTATCGGCGGCCCGAGAAGTGACGCTCACCAAGCCGATCATCGTGTTGAAAGCTGGTCGCTCGGAAGGCGGATCGAAAGCGGCGGCTTCTCACACTGGCGCGCTTACCGGCAGCGATGACGTTCTTCAGGCGGCATTTCGACGGGCTGGCGTTCTGCGTGTAAGCAGCATCGCGGATCTGTTCTATATGGCGGAGGTGTTAAGCAAACAACCTCGGCCACGCGGCCCAAGGCTTACCATGTTGACCAATGCCGGCGGCCCGGCCGTGCTCGCGACGGACGCGCTCATTGCGGTTGGCGGCGAGCTTGCTACGCTTTCGACGGAATCCCTCGACGCACTCAACCGCTTTCTTCCGGCCCACTGGAGCCATGGCAATCCGATTGACATACTCGGAGACGCCGATCCCGAACGCTATCAGCGCGCAGCTGAGATTGCACTCGCCGACCCCAATAGCGACGGTCTACTTGTCATCCTCGCCCCGCAGGGCATGACCAATCCCGCCGAGGTTGCGGAACGATTAGTGCCCTACGCCCATGCGCTGGGCAAACCGCTCCTCGCGAGCTGGATGGGGGGAGAAAGTGTTGCCGCCGGTGAAGCCATTCTGAATAGCGCGGGAATTCCAACATTCACTTTCCCGGACACTGCCACCCGAATCTTTACCCTGATGTGGCGCTATGCCTACAACCTTCGCGGCATCTATGAAACCCCGGTTCTCGCGGATGGCCCGCAAGAGGAGAGTGAAGCGCGGCACAAGATAAGTACGATCATCGAGAAAGCCCGAAGCCACGGACGAACATTGCTCACGGAGTTCGAATCAAAACAGATCCTTACGCTATGTGGAATTCCGGCAGTGGAGACGAGAATCGCGCGCACCGAGGAAGAGGCCGAGACGGCAGCAGCGGCAATCGGCTTTCCTGTCGCCGTGAAATTGCATTCCGAGACGATTACGCACAAGACCGACGCTGGCGGCGTGAAATTGAATCTTGCCGACACCGCAGCCGTTCGCGAGGCATACCGCGCGATTCAATCTTCCGTTACCGAGCGCGCAGGCCGCAAGAGTTTTCAGGGCGTGACGGTGCAACCCATGTGGAAAGGCGCGGGCTACGAATTAATTGTTGGCAGCGCTACGGACGCGCAATTCGGCCCGGTCGTGGCTTTCGGCTCAGGCGGAGAACTGGTAGAGGTCTATCGTGACCGCGCACTGGCGTTGCCGCCGCTCAACACCACGCTGGCGCATCGCTTACTCGATCAAACTCTAATTTTTAAGGCTCTATCCGGCGTGCGCGGCCGTAAGCCGGTAGACATTGAGGCGCTCGAAGCCTTGTTAGTGCGCTTCAGCCGCCTCATCGTTGACAACCCCGCCATCAAAGAGGCGGACATCAATCCGCTGATCGCTTCCCCCGATCAGATCCTCGCGCTCGACGCCCGGTTCGTTCTACACGATAAGAGCATCGCTGCTAGCCAGCTTCCCAAACCTGCCATCCGGCCCTACCCGGTGCAATACGTTTCGTCGTGGACGATGAAGGATGGCACACCCGTAGTGCTACGGCCGATCCGCCCTGAGGATGAACCGCTGGTGGTGAAGTTCCACGGAACGCTTTCTGAGCGCAGCGTATTTCTCCGCTATTTTCAGTGGTCCAAGCTCAGCCAGCGAGTGGCTCACGATCGGTTGAGACGAATCTGTTTTATCGACTACGATCGAGAGATTGCAATGGTCGCCGATTACACTTCGCCGGACACGGGCGAACACGAAATCCTCGCCGTCGGGCGGTTGAGCAAGCTTCACGGGAAAAGCACCGCCGAACTCGCGCTGCTCGTGCGCGATCAGTACCAGCATCGCGGTTTAGGAATCGAGTTGTTTCGCCGCCTGATTCAGGTAGCCCGCGATGAACACCTGGAGTCGGTGCAGGCCTACGTTCTTCGGGAGAACATCGAAATGCGTGGCCTCGTCGAGAAGGTAGGCTTTCGCGTTGGGCCCGCGGACGAGACTGGAGTTCACCTCGCTTTTCTCAACCTGAATCGCGCGTGACTCCGGAGCGACAGTCTACCGCGAAGAATCGGCAGTCGCTATTGTTTTGGCTTTTTCCGCTTCGAGCCGGCGGATCGTCGTCCGTAGCCAGTCGCCGAGCGCATCCTCAAGCTCCTGCTGTGTCCCGGTGCGGTATAAAGACGCGATCGTCTCTCCAGCGGGTGACAGCGGGATGTGAATGCACGGAGTCTGTTCCGTGCGCGCATCTTGCGGCACGAATTGCATCAGAAGGCACTCGTCACACGGCTCGCGGTCCTTGGAGTTAAAGTTCATGCAAGTGGGGGAATCCTCGAAAATAAAACGTGGACGCCAGGATTCGCGCGGCAATCGTCCGTAGCCGCCCTGCTCAAGAAACTCCAATTCGAACTTCAGCACGTCCAGCAAATTGCGATTATCCTTTGACATAGGGTCCACCTTGATTACTAGTTTGAACCCAAATCCCAGAGTCTTGCCGTGATCGACATCACAGTTGACGGTGAGGCCTATCACCAGTGTATTCACACCTGAATGTAATGGGCTTACAATCACAGGCATCGGTGACCCGGGTCACGGAATCTCTGCCTTCGCGAGTTCAATATTGCATTTTGCAACTCTTAATCTTGGTCCGATGTAGGGCCGATGAAAACTAGAATGGAGCTTGACGATGAAGAGGATTAACTTTCAAGTGTTTGCTTTCGCAACCGCATTGGCTTTTGTTCTCACTCTTCCCTTATCCGTACATGCGCAAGATGCATCGACGCTCTTCAAATCAAAGTGTGCTGCCTGCCACGGTGCCGACGGAACCGGTTCGCCGATGGGGAAGAAAATGGGCGCGCACGACTTCACCAGTGCCGACGTCCAGAAAATGTCGGACACCGAGCTCGCGGATATCATTACAAACGGCAAAAACAAAATGCCGAAGTACGCCTCTCTAAGTCCAGAGGAAGTCAAGGGGCTGGTGGCTTATATTCGCACGCTGAAAAAGTAGTCCTCGCGGCGTCAAGGTGTAGAGCGATTGTTCCGGGCAGCGGAGTTTGCGCGGCGGAATCTGAGGTGTGTCTGCCAGATGGCGCACGGAAGATAGAAGGAGCAACGGTTTCACATGAAACTGCGAGAACGCATACGGGACTGGGCGCAACCGATCTATTTTCTGGGACAGAATCCCATCACACTTACGGGTGCCGTGATCACGACCAGTACGGCGCTTACCACTATCGCTTTCTGGTTCTATGACATTTTTCTTCCGGGACCACCGCATCCTTACATTGGCCTTCTGGTCTTTCTGATTCTTCCCGGCATCTTCGTGCTGGGGCTGCTGCTGATTCCCCTGGGCATCTGGCTCAAGCGACGAAGTCTGCTTGGGACTGGGCAACTGCCGCAAATTTATCCTGCCATTGACCTGCAGTTGCCGGTAGTCCGGCGTACCTTGGAATGGGTAGTCGTGGCTACGGTGCTCAATCTTCTTATCATTGGGACCGCCTCCTACCGTGGCGTCGAGTATATGGACTCGGTGAGCTTCTGCGGAACCACTTGCCACCGCGTGATGGCCCCCGAGTACACCGCCTATCAAAATTCTCCACACTCGCGCGTGGCTTGTGTCGAGTGCCACATCGGGCCTGGAGCGGGCTGGTTTGTCCGATCAAAACTTTCCGGACTGCGTCAGGTTTATGCGGTGACGTTCCACACCTATTCGCGGCCGATCCCTTCACCGGTCAAGTATCTTCGCCCGGCGCGCGAGACCTGTGAGCAATGCCACTGGCCGCAGCGTTTTACGGGCGACAAATTTCTGGTGAACACCAGCTACAAGGACGACGAAAAAAATACTCCACAGACGGACGTATTGTTATTGAAAGTCGGCGGACGCACTTCGCAGGGTTCCGTCGGAATCCATGGGCGTCACCTCGCCGACGCGGCGCGCATCCACTACATTTCCACCGATTCCGATCGGCAGACCATCCCGGTCGTGTATTACACCGACGATCAGGGCAAGACTACTGAATTTATTTCCACCGATGCCAAGCCAACCCAACAACAATTGGACAAAGGAGAGCATCGGGTCATGGACTGCGTGGATTGCCACAACCGGCCCACGCACGCCTTCGACCTTCCTGATAACGCGGTGGACAAGCGCATGTCGCTGGGGCGGATTAGTCCGGATCTTCCCTACATCAGGAAAAAGGCGGTCGAGGTCCTGAAGGTGAATTATCCCACCCGCGAAATGGCAAAGCAGAGCATTGCGGAGGAAATCAACAATTTTTATCGGACGAATTACCCTCAGATCTATCAAACGCGACGGCCGCTGGTGCAGCAAGCGGGTGAGGAGATTTCGGAGATTTACCTGCGGAATATTTTCCCGGACATGCGCGTGACCTGGGGCACACATCCGAACAATCTTGGGCACAATGATTCGCCGGGCTGCTTCCGCTGCCATGACGGCAGCCACACCAGTGCCGATGGACAGACGATCACCAATGACTGTTCCGCCTGCCATCAGGTGTTGGCGTCGGGTGAGGAAAATCCCAAGATTTTGACGGATCTTGGAATGAAGTAGGGAAAGCTGTGCATTTACCTTGTTGAAAGTGATGCAACGCGCGATCGTGACCATCCGGCGATCGAACCCTAGTTACTTATTCTTGCTGGTTTCAGTAAGTCTTCTTTCAGTTTGCACACTGATGCCTACTCGGGTTGGCGCCCAACCGAAAACGCCCCATCCATTGAAGCAGGATGAAAGCTGCCTTGCCTGTCACGGCCAGGCGGGAATGACTTCGTCCACCGGCAAAAGCATCTCGATTGAACCCGCGAAGCATGCGGCCAGTGTCCACGGCACTCTGGGCTGCAACGACTGCCACACGACGATTAAAGATTTTCCACATCCCGACAAAGTGCCGAAGGTTCAATGTTCGACTTGCCACACCAACGAGGCTTCTTATGTGGCTGGCAGCATTCATAGCGCGCTCGGGGACGTAGCTTGCCAATCCTGCCACGGCGACCCCCACGAAGTTTCGGCTGCGGCAGTTACGGCGCCGGCAAAATGCGCGCAGTGCCACGCAGATGAAGTAAAAGACTTCAGAAAGAGTATTCACGGACAAGCCGCTGCGGCAGGCGATCCGGACGCACCGACGTGCAGCTCGTGCCACGGTTCCGTTCATCAAGTTCAGGTGTCGAGCGATGCCGTGTCGCCCGTGGCTAAGAAGAATCTGCCTGACACGTGCGCTTCCTGTCACAGCAATCAGCAGTTTCTCTCGCGGCATAAGATTCCGTTTGCGCACCCCGTTGAACTCTACCGGCAAAGCGTGCACGGACGAGCCGTGGTCGATGGAGATGGAGCTGCCGCAAGCTGCTCGGATTGTCATGGGAGCCACGGAATCTTTCCCCCGAAAGATGCGCGTTCCAAAACTAACCACTGGAATATTCCGGCAACCTGCGGGCACTGCCACGCGGACATCGCCAAGACCTATGGTGAAAGCGTTCATGGTCAAGCGATGAAGGAGGGCGTGTCCGCGGCTCCGGTGTGCAGCGACTGCCACGGGGAGCATCTGATTCTGGGGCCGAAAGAGCAGGCGTCGCTGGTGAACGCAGGGCGGGTCTCCATGGCCACGTGCGGGCGTTGCCACAGCGATGAACGCCTGGCACTGCGTTACAATCTGCCGGCAGACCGGGTTCCTTCTTACGCCGACAGCTATCACGGTCTCGCGCAGCGAGCCGGATCTCAGAGTGTTGCCAACTGTGCTTCCTGTCACGGCGTACACAATATCTTTCGGTCGAATGACGCGCGGTCGACGGTGAATGCGGCGAACCTTTCAAAGACGTGCGGCGCTTGCCACGCTGGTGCGGGTGACCATTTCATCATCGGTCCAGTACACGTGCAGACCGCAAGCGGACCGGCGCATCCAGTCGTAAAGTGGATTCGTTGGACCTATTGGCTCTTGATCCCGTTGACCCTTGGTTTCATGATCGCGCACAACTTGCTGGATTTTGTGGCGAAGCTCATCCGGCGGCAGCCACGACACGAAAGCGGAGCGCAAGTGTCGCGCATGAATCGAAACTTCCGCGTCGCGCACTGGGGCGTGATTCTTAGCTTCCCGACATTAGTGTTCACCGGGTTTGCGCTGAAGTATCCGGAGACCTGGTGGGCGCGTCCGCTGTTGCTCTGGGAGAGCCAGCTCGCGTTTCGCGGCTTGGTGCATCGCAGCGCGGCGATTGTGCTGATTGCTTCTACGATCTATCACGTGATTCATCTGTCGATCAACCGGCGAGACCGCTTGTTCCTGAAAGCGATGTTGCCCGAACTGAAAGATGCGACCGATCTGGTACAGGTGTTCTCGCACAATCTCGGAATCACGAAAGTTGAACCGCGCTTTGCGAAATTTAATTACGCGGAGAAGGTGGAATACTGGGCGTTCATGTGGGGCACGGTGGTGATGTCGATTTCCGGCTTTCTGTTATGGTTTGACACTTTCACGCTGCGCTATTTCCCCAAGTGGGTGTCGGACGCGGCCACCGCCGTACATTATTATGAGGCATTGCTCGCGACCTTCTCCATCTTGTTGTGGCACTTCTACATGGTGATCTTCGACCCGCTCGTCTACCCGATGGATACCGCCTGGATTAACGGAAAAGTTCCGGCCGATCATTACCGCCATTCCCGTCCAGCATATTTACGGGCTTTGGAACGCGCTGGACTGGTCGAGTTGCCCACCGATCCTGCCGACTCCGTCGAGGTGCAAGAGACTGCCGAAGTCTCTAGTGCCAGACCACTCTCATGAGGACAAAGCCGCTACGTTGCTTATGGCGGATATTGCATTCAAGCGACCGCATCCCAAATCGGGACCGAGTTCACTGTTTAGTACCGGGTACTCCCCTCCCCCTTTTGGCTGCAAAATCCACAAAGCAAACGACATAAATCTCGACTATGTACTAGATCTTTGAGTTTAAGGGAGTTACACGCAAAATGTAGAGAACATGGGAGTTACGGCGAGCGCTCGACCCTCGCGGTCCCGTTTTGGAACTGAATTTGTCAAAGACCAGACATTATCATGCAGATAATGCTAACAGGTATAGATTATCCGAGTGGGAACGCGCCAGTCAACGGGAAAGTGCAGCCATTGCTCAGGGCAACAATTAAGTGAGCCCTTGATTGCGTGTTGCACCAACTCGGGATCGGTCCGGGCATGCAATATTTCCTGGCCTTTTCACCTTTCCAACGACGTCGCTTCTTGGGGAACTAGCAATTTCGCCAGTGGCTTTGCTTATACGTTTCGAGACGTTGGAGGAGAAATGCGCGTCACAATGGGGGCGTGCTGAAGGGGCGCACCGCGAAATAAGCGATGGTGTAGAGAACGACGGTAGCGTCCATCGCCGCGCCGACCCAGAGTCCCCGCGCGTAGGGACGGGTTATGTTCGCCACTATCAGGTACACTGCGAAGATTTTCTCGAGGGCGCGCTAAAGATGAGAATCGGGTTGCGCCAGTCTGTCCGAAAAGCGGCGACGATCATGAAAACGCCCACCAGTCCGAGCATAATTCCCAGTGTTGAAGGACGATGGTGTAGTCCTGGACGAACGGGATTAGTTCGACCTTCTCCGCTGCCCACTTGGGCCAAAAGGCATTGAGCGCGCCCAATGCCGTTGCGAACCCGGTGAGGACGAAGAACGGTTTGAATGTGAGATCGAAGAAGCGCTTCATAAGTGGTTAAACAACAGGGAGGCGAGCATCTTTGTGGGCGCTCGCCTTCCATGTCGTTTCCCTTAGTTGCTGGGGCCTTTGGACGCTGCCTCCGCCTGGGCCATCTTGGCGGCCATTTCGGCTTTCAGGGCATCGAGGTTGAAGCTTGCGCCACGTTGCATGGGCGGGAATTCCAGGAAGGTTTGGATCTCCTTGCCCATCACTTGCTGGACGAAGACAAAACGCCAGAATTGGTACATGTACCAATCGCCGAAAAACATCAGCGACCCATTCCTCGTCATGTCTTCTGGAAAGGCCATTTTCTCGAACGGATCAAGGCGCAGATTGACAATTACAGGTACGTCAGGATGGTTCTTGACTCCCAGCCAGCCTTGGGGTTGGTCGATGAAACGATACTTGTAGTCGTCAATGCGCACCGCGCCAATCGTGCTTTCGCCAAGGTAGAAGATTTCGTGGCGATTGGACGGGCCTTTGCCGGTGAGCATGGCGGTCTGGTCGTAGCCATCGAGATGGTTCTTGTAAGTCCGGTCACCGATTTTCACCCCTTTAAGTAATTGCTGGGTGATGTTCGGGTTTCCGGCCATAGCGACGAATGTGGGGAGCCAATCCAGGCCGGACATGATGCCGTTCTGAACGGAATCCGGCGCGACATGGCCGGGCCAGCGGACGATGCATGGCACGCGGAAGCCGCCTTCCATGATCGTTCCTTTCGCCTGCGCGAACGGCGTGGTGCCGCCATCAGGCCAGGTGAACGTTTCGGTGCCGTTGTCGGTGGTGAAAACGACAATGGTGTTATCGTCCAACCCCGCATCCTTGAGATGCTGCATCACCAGGCCGACGTCGTCGTCGAGTTGCGCCATGCCGGCTTCTTCGATGGACCAACCATTCTCCGAGTTCATCATTGCCGCGTATTTAGGCGACAGGTGGGTGACCACGTGCATGCGCGTCGGGTTCATCCAGACAAAGAATGGCTTGCCATCGGCTTTGGCTTTGTCGATAAACTTCAGGCTGAGGTCGCGGATCGTGTCGTCCACCGTCTCCATGTTGTACTTGATGCCGGCTGTGGGGTGCGGCGGCAACGGCCCTTCATCTACGATCTTCTGTTTGCCGATCTTGCCCCAGCGCGGCATCTCGGTGGCGTCATCCGTGTCCGTGGCCCAGGAATGAACCAGGTTGCGCGGGCCAACGACATTCAAGAGATTCTGCGGATAATTGGGGTGGAACGGGTCTTCCATGGCGTCCAGGTGATACAGATAGCCGAAGAATTCGTCAAAGCCATGGACGGTGGGCAGAAACTCATTCTTGTCACCAAGATGGTTCTTGCCGAACTGGCCGGTGGCATAGCCCTGCGCTTTCAGCAGGGTGGCGATGGTGACGGCTTCCGCCGGAATGCCGATCGGCGCGCCAGCCTGGCCGACCGTGGTCATGCCGGTGCGAATAGGCAGTTCGCCGGTGATGAAGTTCGCGCGACCCGCCGTACAACTCGCCTCGGCGTAGTAGTCAGTGAACAGCATGCCTTCCTTGGCGAGCTTGTCGAGGTTCGGCGTCCTGCCGGCCATCATCCAGTGGCCATAGACGCCGATGTTCGTTGTCCCGATGTCGTCACCCATGATGACCAGGATGTTGGGTTTAGTAGAGGTTTGCGCGTGTGCGGTCGCACCGGCGCCCGTGAGAATACTCGAGATGGCGAACGCTGCCAGTACCAGCTTACGAATGGTTGCACCCACGTCCATACTTTTCTCCTGTCGAATGTTGTTGATTGGCTCCGCGGGGGAGTCATGCTTCGTTTGGCCCCGTGCTGAACCGATTGATCTGTCCTGCTATGCGAATGACGGAGCCACAAAAATCATGGGTCTTGTTTCGACTAGACGCATTCGCACGCGAACGAGTCTATAAACGCCGCTCCGCCGCGGTAACTAGCTAAACCGCTAGTTCGCACGGTAATGATGTGACTTCGCAGAATGTTCCAGTGGCTCTTGTCTTCGCCTTGGTTTTTTCGTGTAAGAGTGCGGCGCTATTCCGGAATAAATTGATAGGAATATGACAAGGGGTTTCTGCAGTAGCCATGTCACCTTGCGATTTAGTTGCTACCGGCAGGAATGGCAACAGGATCACTCACGTTTCGTGACGGGCATCTTAAGTTCAGACTAGAAAACTACCAGTAGCAAGAGGATTGGGCCGGTAGGGGACTGGGCCGGCCCTTGTCGAGCGGCTTTGCCCTACGCCGTGATCAGGGATTCCAGGGCCACGCGGTCCGGGATGACCAGGGTGCAGCCGTTCTGCCGGATGAGATGTTGCTTCTTGAAGCCCGCGAAAAGCCGGCTGACGGTCTCGCGTGAAGTGCCGATCATTTGTCCGATCTCTTCGTGAGTCAGGGCCAGTTTCACTTGAGTGGGGTTTGTGGCTGCCGCGTTCTGGTCGAGCCATCCCACCATCAATCGAGCCAGCTTCTCGCTGGCCGAGTCAGAAAGTATGAGGTCGCGGATTTCGCGGCAGGTGCCGGCGTAATCCTGGCTGATGTGCTGAGTTACCCACAGGGCAATCTCGCCGTTCTGGCGCATGAGACGCAGCAGATCGCATTGCCGTAAGAAGCTGATCTCGGTCGGTTCCTGGGTCTCCGCAGTGGCTTCGTACGGACGTCCGGAAACGACAGCGGCGACTCCCAGGGGGCAACCGGGCTCAACGATTCGCAGAATCAGCGTTCTGCCGTCGCTGCCGCAAATCGAAAGCTTCACTCGGCCTCGACGAACGATGAACACTCCGCGCGGAGCCTGGCCTTCGGCGAATAGAACCGCTCCCGTAGGATAGGTGGTGGTGATGGCTTCTTGCTCAAGGGCATTGGCTAAGGAAGGAGGAAAATCGCAGGAAGTCTTGACTGATGGAACAAGCTTTTCTGCGTGATTAATGATATGTGCTGCCATATAGTGCCTCCGCTCACAGGTACTTTGGCAAGTGCCTCGCCACACTTGAACCGGGTCCCATGGGCCTAGTTAAGCTCTTCTAAGCCAAACAAAAAAAATAGGTTGATTGAAATAACGAATTTCCGGCGATGCCGACTGCCCGGCGAAGCTGTGCCCGAAGTGCGTGTTTTCACACAACCCTGTGTGATCTCCATCACCGATTGATTGGTTATATGCACCAATAGAATGGTTACTTGATGACGAGGGTTTCTGCGTTTCGCGCAGCCACTCGGACGGGCGCGCCTCGCCTGGCTCTCACTCCAAAGTTGCGTGGATGGTGTTCAGCAGTGCGGTACGGGTGAAAGGTTTTTCGAGGAGCGTGATGCCGCGCTTCACCATTTCGCGTTCGGCGATGAGCTCGCCGGTGTAACCGGACATGTATACGACTTTCAGGTCCGGGCGAGAGGCGTGCAGACGCTCGACTAATTCAGGACCGCTCATGCGACGCATGACCACGTCGGTCAATAACAGATCAACTGGAACCGGATGAGACTCTGCCCATTGGAGCGCGGACTTGCCGTCATCCGCCTCGACCACCGTGTAACCGTGCTCTTGAAGAAGTTGGCGAGTCAGGCTGCGCATGATTTCGTCGTCTTCGACGAGCAGGATTGTAGCGGCTCGCCTTTTTGGCCTGACCGTCTCGACTTCAGTGCCGGATCCGAACCCGATTTTGTGCTCCGCGCTGGGAAGATAGATCTTGAACGTCGTGCCTTGTCCCGGTTCACTGTAAACCAGAATGTGCCCCGCGCTCTGTTTGACAATGCCATATACGGTGGCCAGGCCCAAACCGGTTCCCTTGCCGGTCTCTTTGGTGGTGAAGAAGGGTTCAAAGATGCGCGATATCGTGGTTTCATCCATGCCACTGCCGGTATCGCTGACCGTGAGCAGGATGTATTTTCCGGCTGCCATGGCTTGATGTTGGTGGGCAAATTCCTCGTCGAATCTCACTGATCCAGTTTCGAGAATAAATTTGCCGCCACGCGGCATAGCGTCGCGGGCGTTGACCGCGAGGTTTACCACGATCTGGTCGAGCTGGCCAGGGTCGGCCTCGACCACTGCCGAGGGTGACTTGGGCACGACGAGAATCTCGACATCGTCTCCCAACAACGGACGCAGGAGCTTACTGATATCCCTTAGCCGTTCGTTCAGGTCGAGGACGCGGGGTTGAATTGCGGAGGTTCTGCTGAACGCAAGCAGTTGTTTGGTCAACGCCCTGCCCCGCTCGCTCGCCTTCTTGATGTTCTCGACGTAAACCGACGGTTCAGCAGCGGGATCGATGCGGTCACGGAGAAATTCGGTGCAGGCGTTGATGATGCCGAGAATATTGTTGAAGTCGTGTGCGACCCCTCCCGCAAGCCGACCGATCGCTTCCATCTTCTGGGCTTGACGAAGCTGGCCCTCCGACCGTTTCTGTGCCGTGACGTCGCGCGCAATCACTGAGGCCCCTACGATTTTGTCGGTCGTATCGCGCAAAGGAGACACGGAGATAGAGACGTTTAATTGTCGTCCGTCCTTGGTCACCCGCACGGACTCGTGATGGTCCACGGTTTCACCGCGTCCAATTTTTCCTAAAATCTCCGGGATTTCATTCGTACGATCGCTGGGCGTCAGAACGGATATGTGCTTTCCGATGGCCTCTTCTGGCGCGTAGCCATAAATATGTTCAGCTCCGCGGTTCCAACTCGTAATAATGCCGTTCAAGTCCTTGCTGAGGATAGCGTCTTCGGATGAATCAATAATCGAGGCCAGCCTCGCCCGGTATTCGCCAAGCTGCTCGGCGGTTTTTTGATGCAGTTCTTCATTCGCCCTGCGGAGTTCTTCGGCGATGCGCTTGCGATCGCTGATGTCACGAATTGCGCTCAGCACGAACGTTCCCTTCCCGGTGGAGACGGGGCTCAGGCTAATCTCGACGGGGAACTCCGAGCCATTGCGCCGTTTACCGTAGAGATCCAGATCGGCTCCCATGCGTCTCGTCTTTGGCACTTCCTCGAAATTCTTGCGATGATGCTGGTGCTGGCGACGGTAGCGGTCGGGAACGAGCATTTCAATCTTCTGACCCATCAGTTCGTCGCGGCCATAGCCAAACAGCTCTTGCATTTGTGAATTGACTTGCACAATCGTTCCACTGTGATCGACGGCGACGATGGCATCCGGAAGGGTCTCCAACAGATCGCTGGAAAGTAAGACTTCAGCCATAGTTTTGGCCGAGAGAGAGGGCGCAGGCTGTTTGCGTTTAGGCGAAGGTCGCGACATATAAACTCTGCCAGTCGAAGGTCGACCTTAAATCTATGCGGGAACCGGCTTTTCTGTAAAGGAGTGGAGGACGAAAGCGTAGTGGACTTAGAGACTTCCAAGCGCGGCGTGATCTTGATCACCAGCGGCGGTGATCTTGATCACGGTAGCTCTGGAGTGTCTTTGCGAATTTAGTTCGGGAGTGCGATTTGCAAGTCCTATCAGCTCAGGTCGTCCATCTATTCTAGCCGCAGGCCGCAGTGCAGCGATCTTGATTTCACCCAACCATACAACTTGAGCCGGAGAAGCGTTGGCAACAAACGCGAAGAGATCCGGCCAACGACCGTTATTTCTGCGCATAGACCACGCCAGCGGCATGATAGGGAGGATCGGAAATCAAACGGATGTAAGCAATCAGCGCCTCGATCTCCGTCTTGCTGAGAGTATAACCGTAGGGTGGCATTAATGGTGACTTGTTCAGTGCTGGTCCACCGTGGCTGATGATGGCGGTCAGGTCAGCATCGCTCATTTTGTTGAGTGTGTCGCCCTCGGTAAACGCGTGCGGCTTGACCTCGAGATTGTCGTAGTTGGAAACACGCTCCGCCGAGGATTCTGGGTTGTGGCAGCGGGCGCAAAATTTGTCGTCGAGCTGATATCCCACCTGCTGCTGATATCCCAGCGCAATCTCTTCAATCTTCAGTTCGACGGGTTTCTGGGCTTTGGTAGGTGTGCGAGCGGTCAGTTGATATCGGCCTGCCATGCCGCCCAGCGCGACATTGGTGGCGACCTGTCCACTGGAATCGGTTAAACCGCGCGGAGGATCGAAGCTGACGCCCCCTGGCCCGCTAAATTCGACCAGCGCTCCAGGAACGGCTGCTCCTTGGTCGTCGTTGACCTGCACGACCAGTGGCTGTGCGAGCACCATGCCGGTTGCGCCGATCTGCTTTCCGCCACTCGATTCCACCAATGCGGCGCCAAACGCCGTGGGTTTTAAGGCAGGGACCAGTCCCGGTTTGCGACTACACCCCGTACCGAGAATTACGGAGGCGACGAAGAGCATCCTCAAACATCTCGTCATTTATTTGCCTCCAGTTTGCCGGAGCTTTTGAGCCCTATCAGAAATGCGGTCAGCGCACGGGCGTCTTCGTCGTTCATGTTGCGGTTGGGCTCGGTAGTGCCGGGCCGCATGGCCTGCGGATCTTTCAACCAGTGGTAAATCCAGGCAGCGTTCAGCCGCGAACCCACTTGCGTGAGGGTTGGTCCGATATAACCTTTGTCGACTTTCGTATCGATAATGTGGCACGACTGGCAGGCATACTTGGAATAGAAAAGTTGTTTCCCCTGCTCCACCTGGGCAGGCGGATATCCACTGGACGGCATCGAGTCGCGATCAAATGCCGGCGTCTGATAAACGGTCATGATGTAGTCGGTGAGCTCCGTGATGTCACTGTCCGAAAGATTGAACCTCGGCATGCGGCGGATCAGCGCGGGGCGCAGTGTGCCGGGGTTCTTCAAGAATGCCTGCAGCCAAGGCCGCTGCACCGAACTGCCTTCCCACGTCAGGTCGGGAGCCATGTCACTGCCTCGACCGTTAATCGCATGGCAGCTGAAACACGCCAAGTCCGCCATGAGCTGCCCCGCCTTGCCGGCGGGCTGGTAATGCGAAGGCGGCTGCGCCGGCACGGTCAGTGACAACGGCAAGTCATGCGCGCGGTCCGTAAGCGAGAGCAACGCCGTCGTCAAAGCATCAATTTGTACGGGTGCGAAAGTGTACTGCGGCATTTTAAGTGCCGATCCAAACGAACGCGGTTGCCGGATCTTGGCTGAGATGTAATCCGGAAGAGTGTGCTGCATACCCGGCAAGAAAATAATCTGCGTGAGCGCCTTGCTTCCAATGTGAGTCAATTCGGGAGCAAAGTTATCCGGCTTTTTGACGCCGCTGATCTGGTGGCAGGAGGCGCAGCCGTACTCGGTCACCAGTAGCTTGCCGTGCGTAATCTGCTCTGGAGTGGCAGCGTCGAGATGAACATTGGCCAGCAGGTCGGAATCAGTCTTGTTTCCCAGGAAGCCCGCGAGCAGGGGGACTTGCTGATCGGTGAAACGGTAATGTGGCATAGCAGTTCCCGGATCGTAGATCCGCGGGTTGCGCAACCACGCCTGCAACCATTCCGGCTTCGCCTTGTTGCCGATGCGGGTTAGCTCGGGACCGACATCGCCGCCAACCACATTTCCGGCGGCGTTCTGCACGGCGTGGCAGGAGGCGCAGAAGGACTCACCATACAGGCTGGCTCCGGCCGCCGGATCGGGCGCCTTCTGCTCCTTGCTGACAGGCTCCGTGTCTCCAGCGATTGGCGTGCTGTTCGAGATCAAGAAAGCCGAAATATCGCGCGCGTCGGGATCGCTCAACTTGAAATTCGGCATGGTCGCCGTGACCGCGTAAGCCTGAGGATCCTTCAACCACGCGTAAATCCACTCTCGCGTGGTCTTGTCGGCGATGTGTTCGAGCGACGGCGGATCATCCGTCGGCTTGATTGCGGTGCCGTCCGCAAGTTTTATAGTGTGGCAATGCACGCAGCCATATCGACTCAGCAGGTTGCGGCCTGTGTTGAGCTGGGGTGTGCCCATCAACGCCGCGCGATGACATTGCCCGCAGGACGATTGCACATACCGCGCCGGCAAAATTGGCTGTTCCCATGCCAGGGTGCTGCTGTGCGCTTCCTCGACGGTGGTGGCTGCGCCCTGTCCACGGTGACACATAACGCAACCAAACTGGTCCGAGGTGTGCGGGATTACCGGGTGGGGACGAAACGGCTGGGCGCTGACATAGCCGAGACTGGCTTCTTTCAGTCCGACGTGGCAAGTGGTGCAGCGATCGACAACTCCAAGCTGTGGAAGCCAGATTTGCTGGATTCCGTCGTGGAAGTGGCGCTGCAGTGTGACCGCGTCTCCTCGGGTCCTGATCAGCGACAGGTATTGTTTCTGATAGTGGCGCCATTCGCTGAAATGATTCTTAGCCGGTGCGATGGCCAGCGAAATCAGCAACAGCAAGCTGACCACGCCAAAGGCGCGAACCGGATGGCCGAACAACGTCTGCCACAGCGAAGACAACGCGTTCTTTGATGATCGCAATTAACTTCTCCAGGCCAGCACCCAGGACCAGCCCGGGCCGCGAAAGAAAGTGCCAACCGCCGTCAGCACGGCCAGCTCGAACAGAAACCAGGTCATGATCCAAAAGGAAAGTGGTTTGGCTGCCAGATAACGACGGAAAGGTGAAGGCGACTTTGGCGAACTTTGCGCCGCCAGCCCCATGAATCCGGCGACGATCAGAGTCGGCACCAGCGCCACGTACACATCGAAAAACAATAAAAACAGACAGAGTGCAGCTGTGGCCGTGTAAAAAATAAGGATGCGTCGTTTTCGATCCTTCAGAAACACGCCCTCGGCCTCAACGTTGATGTTGAAGTAGGGAATCACAACCAGCGCGATCACGACCAGAGTCGGAACCAGAACACCCGCGACCACTGGAGGAAAGTAATGCAGCATTTCCTGCAATCCGAGAAAGTACCAAGGCGCCTTTGCGGGGTTAGGAGTGTGCGAAGGATCGGCAAGGCCCTCAAGGGGCGCGTTGAACAGCAGAGCCACGCCCACCAGCGCAATCGTGAGCACCTCAATGGCGACGACGGCGCGGAAGAGGACTTCCGGATAAGTCTGAATTTGATCTTCGTCGGTAGCCTTGACTTGCGCGGAGGTTCGCCGGGTGACGAACACAACTCGCCGTGGCGACTTGCGCGCGTTTGAATCCATGCCGGCGATGAAATCCTTCGGATCGCTCATTTGCTATTGCGCGCCCTTCGCAGCCGCTGGAACCGATTGAGCCGCGACCGTTTTTGGTTCACTCTGGTGCGCGTAGAGGCCGCCATCTTTGCGAATGCGCCAGAAATGAATCGCGACAAAGAGCATTGCGACCAGGGGAAGAATCATGCAGTGCAGAACGTAGAAGCGCAGCAGAGCGTTGGCGTTCACCATATTTCCGCCCAGCATTAAGAAGTGAACCTTGTTGCCCAGCACTGGCACAGCAGAGGCGATATTCGAACCCACTGTGATTGCCCAGAACGCCAATTGATCCCACGGCAGCAGATATCCCGTATAGCTGAGCAGCAGCGTAATCAGGAGCAGGATAACTCCGATCACCCAATTGAACTCGCGGGGCGGTCGGTATGCGCCGCGATAGAACACTTTGAACATATGCGCGAACACCAGGAACACCATGGCATGCGCGGACCAGCGGTGCAGGTTGCGTAGAAATAAGCCGGAAGACACTACGAACTGCAAGTCCTTGGTGTCGGCGTAGGCCTGCGGCACCGAGGGATGGTAATAAAACATCAGCGGAATGCCCGTACTTACTAATATGAGAAATGTTCCGAAGGTCAAGGTGCCCAGATACCAGGTCGTGCTGAAGCTGAGCATGCGGGTCCGCACCTTGGTCGAGAAAAGATGCAGGAACACATTTTGCTGCACTGCGAGGGCACGGCGCAAAGTGCTGGATCCGGTCCCGCCGCGGAAAACCGACCGCCAAACCCGCGTGCCGCGCAACTCCTCGAAATAGTTCGTGATTGTCTTCGCCACGCTCACACCCTCACAAACTGCATAGGACGAATATTGATGGAACGGTCCACCATCAGATCACCCTCGTCGCTGACCCAGGTCTGAAGCCAGGGCAGTGGCTTGGGGGCTGGGCCTTCAATCTTGACCCCGTCCCGCGTGAACTTGCTGCCATGACACGGGCAAGCGATGATCCCCAACTCCGGTTTCCATGCGGTCATGCAGCCGAGGTGAGTACAAATGGCGCTCAGCGCAAAGAAACCTTCCTGGGCATGGATGAGATAAATTCCTGAGTTCACATCCAACGTCACCGAATCCACAGCATAATTTTCGGGCTTGCCTGCGTTGACGATGGGAGACGGTTCGAATAAAACATTCGGCGAGAGAAACTGATACGCAAACGCCGCCGTCCCGGCAGCGGCGATGCTTAACGATCCCAGTCCTAGCTTCACGAAAAAGGCGCGGCGATCGAATTCTTTGTCCTGCGGCTCGTTTTGTTCTTCTTCAGGCATGGGTTACTTGGTGCCTCCAGCCATAACTGGCGCTTTGGGTCTGAGCGGACCATCGATGGATTCGACCGAAATCAATCCGGTTGGCTCAGCAGAAACCAGGTTGTAGGATTCCATAGTGATCGTGCCAACCGGACAGCGCATGGCGCAGAGCCCGCATCGAATGCAGCGAGTCTCGTCTTTCAGCATGGCGGAGCCGGTCACGATACCGAGGTCGTCAGCTGCGACTTCGTCGAGCTCCACACCAAACAATTCCTGATGCTCCCGGATCTGCTGGACGGTTTCGGCCTCGAACTGGATGCGATCCAGAGACACAAGCTCCAGGCATTTTTCCGGACACACATCGACACATCCGCCGCACAGGATGCACATGCTCCCATCTTCCGGGCTGCCCTCGAAGACTGTATTCACCCAGCAGTGCAGGCAGCGCTGGGCTTCTTCGATCGCCGATGCAGTGTCGTAGCCAATCTCGACTTCCGTTACTCCGGTACGGCGCTCCAGCGGCAGCATCGGGATGGGCCGGCGAGTCAAGTCCAACAACTCCAGCGGCATGCTGTGACGCTTGAACACTTCGACTTCGACAATGGGCTCGGGATGCTTGCGGCCGCGCAGAAACTCGTCAATCCCAACCGCGGCACGCTTTCCGTCCGCCACGCTATCAATGATCAAGCGCGGACCGAAGACACAGTCGCCACCGCCAAAGATCCCGTTCGCCGAGGTCATCAAGGTTTGCGGGTTGACCGCGATTAATCCGCGCGGAGACAGTTCCACGCCGTCTTCAGGTTTAAGAAAGTCGAGATTCGGCGCCTGTCCGACGGCCATAATAATGGTGTCGCACTCCAGTTGGGTCTCGCTGCCCTCGTAGAATGCTGGATTGAAGCGCTTGTTCTGATCGAAGACCCACTTCGTGTTTAGGGTCTCAAGAGCCACGACTTTGCCGTCTTTGCCGATCATGCGTTTCGGGCCGAGGCCGGGATGCATGACGATGCCTTCAGTTTCTGCCTCTTCAATCTCTTCCAGCGCAGCCGGCATTTCTTCGCGTTTTTCCAGGCAGACCAGATGCACTTCCTGCGCGCCCAGGCGAAGCGCCGACAGAGAAACGTCGACCATTTCTTTCGTGGCCACGGCACTCACGTTTTCCTGCGAAGGTTCGAGATCTTCTACCCCGGCAACATGCTGTCGCACGACTTCGCGAGCCGCCGAACGAGCCACGTCCATCGCTACGTTGCCACCGCCGATCACAATGACCTTTTTGCCAATGGTGAACTTGTAGCCGAGATTCACGTTCAGCAGGAAATCGATGCCTTTGTAAACCCCATCCAGATCGACGCCAGGAATGGTGAGATCGCGGCTGCGGTGCGCGCCCACTGCAATCAATACCGCGTCAAAGCCCTGGTGACGCAAGTCTGAAACCGTGAAGTCGCGTCCCGCCGCTTGATTGAGCTTCAGAGTGATGTCGCCGGTCGCGAGAATTTCTCGCACTTGCGCTTCCACCACGTCACGAGGCAAACGATATTCGGGAATGCCGAGGTAGAGCATTCCGCCAGCGACGGGAGCGGCTTCAAAAATCGTGACCGAGTAGCCCATGAGAGCCAAGTCATGCGCCGCGGATAGTCCCACCGGGCCACCGCCGACCACAGCGACTTTAAACGGTAGCCTATTCTGAGCGCGGCCGGCATTGACATCGACGGGATGCTTGGATTCCGGGCCGTGCCTCTCCGTCAGAAAACGCTTGAGAGCACGGATTGCGATGGGACGATCAATATCTCCGCGACGACAGGCAGTTTCGCAAGGGTGAGCACAGACTCGGCCACAGATGCTCGCCAGTGGATTGGGATCGCGGGCAAACTTATAAGCTTCCTCAAATCGGCCTTCCCCAATCAGCGCGACGTACCGTCCCGCATTAGTGTGGGCCGGACAAGCCATCATGCAGGGAAAGTTGGTATTCAACCAATCCCGATCGACCTTTTTGTTTTTGTACCGTTTCAGCAAGATGGCCGTTCCCGTTGTCTTCGTTGAATGGAAAGCATTCTACCTGCAGAAGGCGAAGGAGCGGACGCGCCCGCCCGCTCCCTATCGTTTATTTATTTGCTCAGGGTGAAATCCGTTTTGGTGTCGCCCGCAACGGTGACTGGCTTGGACTGATTCTTGGCGCCTTCGTGCCACACGACTACGGAATAGCTGCCGTCTGGAACGTCTTTGATTTTGTAATTGCCGCCGTCATCCGTTTCGGCAAAATAGGGAGTTGGGCTGACAATAAGATATCCCGCCATTTCCGGGTGTACGTTGCAGAGCAGTGGTACGACACCCGCCTTATCAAAGGTAAACGGACGTTTTTCCCCCTTGGGCCACGTCCCGAGATTGTGTCCCGCTTTCTTGTCGCCGCCGATAGCAGTCCAGAAAACATTGTGTTGCACATTGTCGCTATTCAGGAAATCAACGGTTGTGCCCTGTTGTACGACCACGATGTGCGGCGCAAACACGAGTCCTTTTTGATCGATGACCGTGTGTTCTTTTGGGGCGGGAAACGTTTTTCCCGCGATGGCATCGACGTAGACCACGGACTGGCCCTTCATGCCGCTAACTTTGCCCTCGATATCGCCAGCCCACGCTGCGCTGCACAGCCCAACCATCACTACCGCCAATATGAATCCCTTGCGCGTCATTGCGTTTTTCTCCTTTGGATTTGTAGTAGTTGCTCACATGCATGTCAGAAAATGAATTTCGCGTCCAGATAGACTGTGTTGTTGCCATTCGCGTTGCGGCCCGAACCATCGTAGTTGGTTGAGCCGCCGTTGAAACGCGTGTATCCGGTATATTGGGCGGCGAGCTGCAGATTCTGCCACGGCCAGTACGAAACGTTCAAAATATATCCGGCGCCTCTCGGGTTGCCGTTGGCAAAGCCGTTCACTGCCCCTGGAGCATAGAGCAAAGGATCGGTAGTTCCACTGGTATCGAACCAGCCGAATGTTCCCGAGAGGCGATTGCCGTAATGGTATTCGGCATTGGCCATAAAGGTGTTCAAATGGTTTGCAGTCTGCGAAGCCGCGCCCGCGGCGAACGATGCCGCCAAATCGGAACTTTCGTGGATGTAGGTGCCGCGCAGCGAAAGCACGTCATGCCGGAATAGCGTCCGATCAATCTGAGTGTCTATGGCTACATCCGTGTACCCATCCTCCAAGCCTGCTATGGTGTTAGGACTAGACTGCATGTGAATTCCATAAGTGCCCACCTCATACTGAGTCGTCGCTGTGGACCCCTGCCAAGCGACGCGCCAGTAGGGAGCAACGCCGCGGATGTTGTTGGCGAACCCAGTTCCCGGATTCGGCTGAGCACCGGCCACATGTTCCGAGCGATAAATCGCTGCGTCCAGATACAAATGGTTGTCCCACATCGCGTAGCCACCGAATCCTGCGACGTCCTGGGCCAAACCACCGTTAATGATGGGAGAGGCGCCGGGGGTGGGCGCAGAATCGCTGTTGATCCAAGGGAAACCCCATGCCGGCGTGCTGTTCCAAAGGTCCTCTACGGTCGGATTGTTGTTGAAGTCCAGGCCGTAAACCAGTTCCTTGTCACTCAGCTTTGTCTTATTCACGAAGCGAATATCCGTATTATCGCTGGTGAAATGGTCGTCTTGGGTGTCGTAAGTCACTTGAACAAAGCTGCCGACGTGGCTTGTCCATGCCCCAGAAATGAAGAGTGAAATGTCTTGAGGAAATTCAAAACTCCCGTTCTGCGTGCCCGGCACGCTTGACTTGGTTGAGGTGAATGAGGTCTCAAACATTACGGAAAGGGGCAGCGATGCGAGAAGGTCAAGCGCAGCATGCGCTTTGCCTGAATCCGATTTTATGACTTTGGTCTCGTCCGCTTTATCGACGTAACCCAGCAGCTTGAACCGTCGCCCGGCGGGGTTGAGTTCCGGAGGCGCGTAGTGGCAGCCACTGCACGCTAAGCCAGTCTGCCGCGCATAGCTTGGAACCGCCAACGCGCTGGGCGGATTCAATACGGCACAAAACAGCAAAACCGTCACAGGAACTGTCCCAAGCAATGAAGCCGCCATTTCTTTTTTCAGGAATCTCATTTTTGTCTCCTAAAATAGCTGGTTGTTATCTGAGCTGATGTCGCAGTATCTGGTCCACGGATAACATTTAGCTGTGACAAAGCGCACTTTGCGTTGTGATGGGTGTCACAAAGCATGACAATTTGGTCAAACTGGCGGGAGAGACGTGGCTTCCGAGATCAATTCCAGCTCAGTGGATCAGCGCGGAAGACGGTATGCGCAGAAGCGCACAAAAATAAGGAGACTGTGGGGAGATGATTCGAAGGATCGGCACTCGCGCAAGGAGTGCGGGACGAGGTTAGAGTTGCCTTGGAACGAGCGGATCCCAAAGTCGAGTCTCTTGGCGCAATCTGGCGATGTCCTTGGTCGGTGCACTCCCGAAAAAACGGCTGTATTCGCGGCTGAACTGCGAAGGGCTTAGATAACCCACGCGCTGGCTCGCAGTACCCGCGTCCGTCATTGTCGACAACATGAGGCGCCTCGCCTCCTGGAGGCGAAGCACCTTTTGATAGTGCAATGGGCTCATCGAAGTGACGGACTTGAAGTGTTCGTGGAAAGACGAAACACTCATGTGCACCAATTCGGCCAGGTCTTCGACCTTCATGGGTTGAGAGAAGTTCTCGCGCAGCCAGGAAATGGCCTTCGCAACCCGGTGCACACTGGATTCTGCGAAGCCCATTTGGGCGATGCGAACACCAATGGGGCTGCGTAGCAGACGGAGCAGAATCTCATCGATCACAAGCGGGGCGAGTAACTCGACGTCGCCGGGCTGCGCCAGACAGTCCATTAACCTCGTCGCGGCGCTGACAATCCTTGGGTCCACCGGAGTGATGTAAACGGCGCTCCTCTCCTGTGCCGGAGGCAGACCGTGCGGAAAAACCTTCAAAGCCAGCTCCGCAATCTTGTGCGGATCGAGGTCGAGCTTGAGCGAAAGGTAGGGTGCGGAATGGCTGGCTTGGGTGATTTGGGCGGCAACAGGCAAAGCAACCGAGAACACGATCATGCGCGATGCATCATATTCATAGAACTCTTGCCCCACGATGACGGTTTTCGCTCCCTGTGCGGCGATGCACAACGAGGGCAACGAGAGGGCATGCACACACTCCTTGTTTGTTCGGGAAAAGCGATTGGCGTGCAAACCAGGGACGCGCAGCTCGAAACTGCCGTCGTGCGGCGCGTAGACGGCAATCAAGCGCGCGAGTGTGGCCAGGTCTGGTTCGTGCGGGACCGCTCCGTCTGCGAGCCGCCGCAAAGGTACTACTTTGCCGTTAGTCTTCACGCCTTCGAGAATACCTCTTTTGCAATCATGATGGCGCTCATTGCATCTGGGCCAGGACGGCAACGTCGAACCTCGAATAGTACTTCTTTACGTCGCTCGCCCCGTACTTCTCGCGGAATTTCTCAACCACAGACAATACCTGTTTGGGGTCCGTGATGGGAATAGCCTTGAACTCAGCCTCTGCGCCTCCTGCCTTGATGTGAATCGATGGATTCTTTAGCACGTTCTTGTACCACTGCGTGTCCGAGCCCTGCACCGGTAGCAGGTAGAGCTTATCTTCGTCCGACACGAACCAGATCGGATTTGAAATGGTGCGCCCCGATTTTCTGCCGATCACGTTAATGTGAATTTCGCGAGATCGCGATAGGCGGTCTTTTAGAGTATCTTTTCGCGCTGGCTTATTGCTCATCTAAACATCCTTTATTTCCCGGCCGGATATTGTTCGTCGGTGACGTGCTCCATCCAATCGACCACTTTACCTTCCTTCTTCTCCTTTTTGATTTCCATGTTCTAACTTCGTTAATTCATGTCTGAATCAACCTCACTTCGATCTCTTGTTCATCCAAACGTCCCAGCTGATCGGGCCGGCTTCGTCATCAGTCATCGGGCGGCCAGTCAACTTGAGTGCCAGCTTGATCTGACCGTGATGGTAACCCTCGTGCCAAATCATGTGTTGGAGCAGGAGAATCGGGTGGTCGTAGTGAAGGTCCATGTCGCTACCCGCCTCCAGCCGGCCTTTTACCGCGTCGCGCACCGCCATAGCGCTCTCGTTCAGCATCTGCACGTTGCGGCCGGGATCGCGCTCGGCCCGCCACTCTTCCTCAGGCAGCTTTCTTGCAAACTCAGGAGCGTCCTCGGAGACGAACACGAGCCGTACGTAGTGGATGTGCATGAACAGCTCCGCGACCGATGGACCGCCCTCCATTGCCCTGGCCTCCAGCCCGCCCTCCGGAAGGGCGCGGAGAAGGTTGAGAAGGATGGTGTTGTTGCGGTCCCAAGAATCCAGCAGAGCCTCGAGGAGAGTTTGGTCTGGCGCGTCCGACATATCCGCTCCGTTTTGTTGATGCGACGAATTCTATATGAGCTTACCGCTCAGCGATTGCTCATTTGCTCAATGTGTTCAGGATACCGAGCCCCTTGCACCAGCTTTATCATCAGTCATTGGGCGGGTCTCCACCTGATGGCCGCGATGGTAACCTTCGTACCAGATCCAACGCTTTCCTGCGAAATTGAATCTCCTTAACCGTCACTGGGGCCAACACAAGGAAACCGAACAGAACGAAAACAACGCCAGCTTGCCACTCCTCTGGCCACACTCGCCACAAGTAGACGCCTATAGCGCTGACCGCACCACCGAAGAGGCATATGATCGACAGCAGAAAGCGTTGCAACCGTGAACTCATGGGCAGTATGACATCGGACGGAGCCATGCTCGGAGCGATGAGCCAAAGTGCGAACTGTTGCCCGCGCCAAAGAAATACAGTCACATAGACGCACCCGAGAACGGTGAAGCCTGCTCGGAACAACCAAACTCCAAGAACGACGCCGACTAGCGCCATCACGATCAGAGCCAGGATTTGCCATCGGCGTCCGCCAGTCATTTAGCCCTCGAATGAGGCATCGTATCAAAACGAACGACAGTTGCCCGCTGTCAGCTTGCCGCCTGGCCCCGCTCATCGCCTCGATGTGGTTCGGGATACCGAGCCCCTCGCACCTGATCTTTGCCGCGGCGCTTTCGATCTCACGAAGATCGTCGGCCTAGTAATGCTCCCAGGCAACTCTCCAGTGTTCATCCGGACCAGTCGAGTTCACGATGAGCTGTTTGCCGGAAAACTCGAACGCGCGTGGCAGGTTTTTGCCGATAAGGGTCCGCACCAGTGCGCCCTCGACGTGGAAGGTAAATGTGTGAGCGTCGTCGATCTCATATGTACCAAAAGAGGCCTCGTATCCGCCTTGCGAATACTGCTCAGGCCCAGCAGCGGTTTGCGTCTGCGGGTTGCGTTCCATGACCTGGACAGACATGTGGCCGTCGCGTGTGAAAACAAGCAGCCCGGTAGAGTCGGACTTGTGAATTTTCCCGTCGGTCCCTTCCTGTTCGACCGAGGCCAGCCGCCACGCTCCCACAAAGCGGTCTCGGATACCGTCGTTTCCAACCTGGCCGCCGGACAGCGTCGTTGCGGACATCCCGATAAACGTCATCCCGACAAACAAGGACACTACGCCGAGCGGAAGCAGTCTTTTCATGTTCGTCTCCTCGTTACTCGGCCCTCTCTTGTGGTAAGTTTCCTACTCGCGCAGGCGCAACAGCCCTTCGGATATGGCGCACCCCTGGCAATATGTTTCCCAGACGACCGCTCATGCTGTTTGGTCAACCACTTTCATTTGTTCTTCATTCATCCGGCCACCGTGTACTTTGATCTTAGAGAAAGCAGTGTCGATCTCGCGAAGGTCCGCAGGCGTCAACTGAACATTGATTGCTGCTAAGTTCTCGTTTAGGTGATCGATATTGCGTGTGCCGGGAATCGGAACAATGAATGGTTTTTGTGCGAGCAACCAAGCCAGTGAAATTTGAGCCGGTGTTGCATTTTTCTTCTCAGCAAACCGTCTGATCAAATCAACAATCGGCATATTTGCTGCTATGTTTTCAGGAGAAAAGCGAGGGAAGCCGGATCGCATATCCATTTTCGGGTCGAACTTCGTTCGAGCATCTATTTTCCGAGTAAGGTACCCCTGTCCAACCGGGCCCCATGGGACGAAGCCGATTCCTAGCTCCTCACAAGTCGCGAGCACGCCGTTCTTTTCCGGGTCTCTTTGCATCAGTGAGTACTCGGTTTGAACTGCGGTAACCGGTTGAACCACATGCGCTCGGCGGATTGTTTTTGCACTCGCCTCAGAGAGACCCAAGTGCAAAACTTTCCCTGCTTTGATCAGATCTTTAACAGCACCAGCTACGTCTTCGATTGGCACTTTTGGATCAACCCGGTGCTGGTAATAAAGATCGATGCGGTCGGTTCTGAGGCGCTTCAGTGATTCTTCAACCACTTTCCTGATGTGTTTTGGTTCACTATTAAGAGTGCCGCCATTCTCGTTGTCGAAGCCAAACTTGGTTGCGATAGCGACCTTTTCGCGAATCGGTGCGAGCGCTTCTCCGACCAGCTCTTCGTTTGCGTAGGGGCCGTAAACTTCGGCCGTATCGAAAAACGTGACGCCTTTGGCATGGGCTGCACGAATGACCTCGATGCCTTGGTTTCTGTCTACAGCGGGTCCGTAGTTGGCGCTAATACTCATGCACCCAAATCCCATTTCCGAGACTTCGAATTGTCCGAGGTTTCGCTTCTTCATTTTGTTTTTCCTCGACTTACTATCATTTAATCTGAAGCCAGAACGCCAAATCGCGTTGTGCTTCGCTCTCGACTTCGGCTTACACACTTTTCAGAGAAGCCATATCAATCGAGAAGCGATACTTCACATCGGACTTGAGCAGTCTCTCGTAGGCTTCGTTGACCTTCTGGATCGGGATGATTTCAACATCGGCGGTGATATTGTGCTTGCCGCAAAAATCGAGCATCTCCTGAGTTTCGGCGATGCCGCCGATGTTCGAGCCTGAAAAACTACGACGGCGCATGATCAGGCCGAAGGCAGAAACACCGAGGGGCTTGGGCGGCGCGCCGACCATGGTAAGGTTGCCGTCGCGGCGGAGCAGGTTGATGTAAGCGTTGATGTCGTGGTCGGCGGAAACGGTGTCGAGGATGAAGTCGAAGCTCTCCGCGTGCTTTTGCATCTCGTCGGCATTGCGGGAGATGACGACCTCGTCCGCTCCGAGACGAAGAGCGTCTTCCTTCTTGTTCAGCGAAGTCGTGAAGACTACAACGTGGGCACCGAACGCATGTGCCAATTTCACGCCCATATGGCCCAATCCGCCGAGACCGACCACGCCAACTTTCTTGCCCTTGGTTACACCCCAGCGGCGCATGGGCGAGTAAGTTGTGATTCCGGCGCAGAGAAGAGGCGCAGCTCCGGCGAGCTTGAGGTTCGCGGGGACGCGCAGAACGAAACGCTGGTCGACGACAATGCTCTCCGAGTATCCGCCATAGGTGACGCCTCCGAGATGCTTGTCGGGCGAATTGAAGGTAAGCACCATGTTCGGGCAGAAATTCTCGAAGCCGGCCCGGCACTCGGGACAGGTACCATCCGAGTCGACCATGCAGCCGACCGCTGCAAGGTCGCCGGGCTTGAATTTGGTCACTGCCGAGCCAACCTTGGACACACGGCCGACGATCTCATGGCCCGGCACAATCGGGTACACAGTGGGCATGAATTCGCTCCACTCGTTACGCACCGAGTGCAGATCGGAATGGCAGATCCCGCAGAAAAGAATTTCGATCTGCACGTCGTTTTCGGTCAGCTCGCGACGCTGGATCGTGGTCGAGGCCATCGACGATGTCGCACTGGCAGCGGAATAAGCTTTGGCTTTGTACATTGAATTTCCTTTCATCGGCCCACCAATTTTTGCAGCTCTTCGGGGTACCGAGCGCCTTGCACGGAGATCTTTGCGGCTGCGGTCCCCAGTTCGCGGAGTTCGTCAGGTGAAAGAGTGACATGAACGGCTGCGATGTTTTCTTCGAGCCGATGCAGCTTGGTCGTGCCGGGGATTGGAACAATCCACGGCTTTTGCGCAAGCAGCCAGGCGAGCGCGATCTGAGCCGGCGTCACTTTCTTCTGTTGTGCGAATCTGCCAACCAGATCAACCACCGCCTGATTCGCTTTTCGATTCTCTTCGCTAAAGCGAGGGACGATGTTGCGGAAATCGCCTTTGTCAAACTTCGTATCTTCGGTTATTTTTCCGGTAAGGAAGCCTTTCCCCAGAGGACTGAACGGAACGAATCCAATCCCGAGTTCCTCCAGCGTCGGTATCACTTCCGCTTCCGGTTCTCTCCACCATAGCGAGTATTCGCTCTGCAGTGCGGTGACGGGCTGAACTTTGTGCGCCCGACGGATCGTCTGCACCCCTGCTTCAGAAAGCCCGAAGTGCTTCACTTTGCCTTGCTGAATCAACTCTCTCACCGCTCCGGCTGTGTCTTCGATCGGCACGTTGGGGTCAACGCGGTGTTGATAGAACAAGTCAATGACATCGGTCCGGAGGCGCGTGAGCGACGCCTCGGCAACTTCCTTGATGTGCTCTGGCCGACTATCGAGCCCGGCCTGTTTGCCAGTGTTCGGATCAAGTTTGAATCCGAACTTGGTAGCGATCACCACTTGCTCACGGAAGGGAGCGAGGGCTTCACCCACCAGTTCCTCATTCGTGAAAGGGCCGTACAATTCAGCGGTATCGAAGAAGGTGACGCCGCGTTCGACGGCTGCGCGGATGACCGAAATCATCTCCTGCTTGTCTCCGGCCGGGCCGTAGCCAAAACTCATCCCCATGCAGCCAAGTCCGATAGCCGAGACCTCCAGGTTGCTTTTTCCAAGTTTGCGCTTTTGCATTGTTTCTCCTGTGCTGCGAAGTCCCGTCTGCCTCAAAGGGCAGGCAAGCCTAAGTATAGTTTCCTGACCTTGGGCCGCTTGCCTATTCCAATGAAGTTCTTGCCAGATTCTACGAAGTCCGCCAGCCCGTCCCTCATAAACTATCCCGTTGGTAAGGGGGTCGTCGCGATTTACACGGCTGCGGGGGTTGGCAAAAAATCGCCACACCATTCAGCGACCGGGCAAGGTCGGTCAATGCCCTCTGGGTACGCTTTTAGCAGCTTGGCTGATGCCAATAAATTTCGCACGGCCGCAAAGAAGAATTAGTCCTCTTTGGGCCTGGATAAGAATTGCGGCACCGGTGTGGATGTTTTCCCTGTTCGAGGTGATGGTCTGGATCCCCGGAATACCCAACTTAAATTGGTGGTTGTGCACGGGCAATGCGATATACGTCGCGAGGTTTCTCGTAAAGCGCAAGCTTGCACCTGAGATTTCAAACTGATGTGTCGCATCTTGGCATTCAGAAATGCATTCACCATCGCTCACTGTTGAAAATTTCACTCAGTAACCCGCCCGCCAATTCTCAAAACGCGTAAAGGCAATAACACCCACATCCCTCGACTATCAATCGGAACTCATTAGGCAAGTTCACTATTGAGTTAAGGCACGACGCGGAAAACGGTACCACACCCGGCAATACCATACCCAACGCATGGCCCGGTGCCGCCGCTGCTGGTCGTACCGTAAAGCACAGCGTTCCCCGCCTTCCCAATATCGAAGATCAAGCTGCTCAGTGGTGTGCTTCCGTCGCTGCCCCCGGTAAAATCGTGAAGGGTTGACTCGGTCCATTGCCCGTCCCTCCTTGCCGGCGGGCCCAAGCGGAATACGGTGCCATAATACGGCTGGCCGCCGTAAGGGGTGGTGCCGTAGAGATTGCCCTTTTCGTCTCGAATAAGGCTGGCAGAGGGATTGGCGCCATCGGTATTTCCTTGGAATTGGTAAAGAGTTTTTTCCTTCCAGCGACCGCGCAATCCGGGCTCCAACTTGAACAGGGTGCCACAACCATACACGCAAGGGACACCGCCCGACGTCGCGCCAAAGAGATTTCCTGCAGCGTCGAAGATTACGCCAGCAACCGGCCATGCGCCGTCGTTACCGCCGGTGAAGTTATAAAGAACGGTTTCGCTCCACGCGCCCCCGGAGTTCGGGCTCAACTTGAAAACCGTTCCGCAGCCTACTTGGTCAATTCCATCTGAGCAAGTTCCACTGCCGCCGAACGTTGTCGTGCCGTACAGGTTGCCTGTGTTGTCGAAAATCAGACTTGATTCGGGCGAACCCCCGCCCGTGGAGTTGAAGTTGTAGATGACGGTTTCCGTCCAGTCCGCGCCTTTCGCGCGGGGCGGCAACAACTCGTAAGCTACGCCATGGTTATACCGGCCGCCCAGCGCGGTCGTCCCGTAGAGATTGCCCTTCTTATCAAAGATCAGGCCGGTGGTGGGAAAGGCTCCGCTGTTGCTGGGTTCATCAAAGCTGTAAAGCACGGTCTCAGTCCATGGAGCGTCCTTCGTCAGTGGCGGCGACAGTTCGAACACTGTGCCATGAGCAAACTGACCCCCGGCGCCGGTTGTGCCGTAGAAGTTACCCGCTTCATCGAACACCAAACCAGAGTAGGGATTTATGCCGTCGTAGGAAACAGTGCCGAAACTGTAGAGAATAGTTTCTGTCCAGGCTGCACCTTTGGTGATCGGTGGAGCCAGCCGGAATACAGTACCGCAGCCTATCACCTGGACATTTGCGCACCCTCCACTTCCCCCAATTGCGCTCGTGCCATAGAGATTGTCATCCCGGCCGACAATCAGGCCGGATTGGGGAAGTCCGGCGTCAGGTACGCTGCCGAAGCTGTGAATCACTCTTTCGCGCGTACCACCAGCTCCTGCATAGCCAGTCACTGCCAGCACAGAGAGTAACATTGTTAGCATGATCGCTTGCCACCGGTGCGAGGTGAGGGAAAAACTTTCAGGCTTCATCAGATTTGCCTCCTTCCGACCTTGAATGACTAGAACTGCCGGGACGTGGCAGACGTTACTCCGATTCGGGGCCAGATCTGGCGCGATAGATTTTACACCCACTTAACTGGTAGATGGTTGGCGAAAAATCGCCATTTCACACCTCGACCATGTTCTGAGCGTAAATACGCCTACAATGCCTGTTTCGCTCTACTTGGTTGTCGGACGAGGTGTCCGGGGTTACGCGTGCGTTGCTATTTGATGTCTTTCATTTGTTGCAGGGAGCCGTAATCGCGGCCGGTGGTTGGTTCTACGGCACGGGCTACCACGCCATCGAATGCGTCGCGAAACTCAGGAAATTTTCCTACCAGCGCGCTTATTACCGCGGTATTGTCTTTAAAGGTCTGCGCTGAATTCGAAACGTCCGCGCACTGGTACTTCACCACCAGATCGAGATCCTGTCCAACTGCCAGGGGGAAGAGCGTGGTCAGCCGTTGCGTCTTTCCCCCGGCCGCAAGTTCTACGGTACTGCCTCCGGTTGGCAGGTCGGAGGGTTTCACGGCCTCCGATTCGTCCGCGAGCTTATCGGTCAACTGGGTATACATGAATGGCAAGGGGACGGCCAGATCGCGAGCTTCGATGAAGTAGAGCCAGGCATTGCGGTTCTGGCCCTTGGACTTGAAGGCGCGAGCGTGGTCGGCAAACCAAGCCGCATCGTGTCCCGCGATTTGGGTTTCTTTGACGTAGAAGCCGCCAATTTTCCAGTCTTTGCCCTCTAGTTGCAGAACGAAAGACACGGTGTCCGGTTGCTTGGCGGGAACATCCAAAATCGCCACGGCGTAGTTTCCGGGAGGCAGGTTCGGAATCACGAACACGGCGCTGTCCGAGGTTTGCCCACTCTTGCCAAACACTCCGCACAGGAACTCGGCGCGTTCAAAGGGCACGGTTCCTTCGGCCTTCAACAGGAACGGCGGGCGCGGGTTTGCCTGCACTCCTGAAAAATTGGCTTGATTGTCTTTTACGGCCGTCTCGATGCCGGAGAAATCGGAGGCCACGCTGGCAATGGAATTCTGCCGCATCGCCGCGGAATCGCCCCGGGCGGTCATGTCGAAATAGCGCTTCGCCGTGTTTACCAGGGTGGCGCGAGTGGGCTCGTCCATGTCGCCTGCGGTTAAACAAGTCTGCGCATGACCGTGCGCCGCACAAAAAATCAGCGCGATCACAGACATGCTCGTCCTCAGGCGAATTGTCGACGGCTTGCTTCGAGGCACAGGCATGAGCGTCTCTATTCTACGACGCGAAGGCACGGAATTCTCCTCGCACAGGTCGAGGCAAGTCGAGTGTCTCCTCAGCGGCTAAAGCTGTCAATGATTCTCGAGAATTTTTCGCAGCGCTGAAGGGTCGCGCCACCCGAAATCGTGGTTTCTCGTTGGCCTGGTGAAGGTGACGGCTGCACGTCATCAGCTTCAATTGCACCCGCTGCGCCCTTATGGTACCGTCCCTTTTATTCGTACTTCTTCGGGAAAGGAACACATTCATGGCCTGGATCTTTTTGGGCGTTCTGGTGGTCATCGCCTTTGCACTGATTGGGATGTACAACAGCCTGGTGCAGTTGCGCATCCGCTGCGATTCGGCGTGGTCCGACATCGACGTGCAACTCAAGCGCCGTCATGACCTCATCCCAAATCTGGTGGAGACGGTTAAGGGCTACGCCACCCACGAAAAGGGCACATTTGAAAATATCGCTAAATTTCGTTCGCAGGCCATGCAAGCGACTTCGCCCGCGGACAAGGCTGCCGCGGAGAACCAGCTTACGGGCGCGTTGAAGAGCCTGTTCGCTGTGGCCGAGAATTATCCTCAGCTGAAAGCTTCCGAGGAGTTCACCCAACTGCAGACGTCCCTGAGTCAGACCGAGGACACGATTCAGAACGCCCGCCGTTATTACAACGCCGTGGTGCGCGACCTCAACACCAAGATCCAGTCGTTCCCGACTAACATCCTGGCTGGCATGTTCGGCTTCCAGGCGCGGCAGTTTTTCGAAGTGGATGCTGCCGACCGCGAGCCTGTAGCGGTGAAGTTCTAAGCCTGAAGATCATGGCCGATACAGCGAGCCCATCTGTTCGGTTGTCGCCGTCGCGAGGAAAGCGGATTCTTCGCGGGGCTGGGAAGAACCTGGATTCCTCGTCGCTTGCGCTCCTCGGAATGGCAAAGAGTGGGTTTATCGCTGGTCTGAGACGCAGCGAGCTGCGTCTCTACAGAGCTGTTGTTGGTTGTTTTCTGTTCATCAGCATTTTTGTCTCGCCTCTGTTCGGACGCAGCTGGCGGGTTAGCGATTTCAGTGACACTATCTCGGTTCATGAAGACGGGTCCGCTGCGGTCCATGAACGCATTACACTAGCTTTTGACGGCGAGTGGCATGGCATTCACCGCTTCATCCCAATCGAATATCCGGGAGCGCGGGGAACGAACTACACTCTGTTTCTGCGCGTCACCGGGGTGACGGACGGCAGCGGCGGCAAGCTGAAATACGAGTCATCCACTGCAAACGGTTTCCGCGATTTGAAGATTTTCATTCCTGATGCGGTTGATGCCACCCGCACCGTCGAGATCGATTACACGATTCGCAACGGCACGCGCTTTTTCGAAGATCACGACGAGTTTTACTGGAACGTGACGGGCAACGATTGGCCGGTGCCGATCGATCATGCTTCCGCGCTGGTCAGCTTTCCGGGCTCGGCCGCCGGTTCGCTGCGAGCGCAGGCGTTCACCGGAGCATACGGCTCGGCTGAACGCGGTGCTACGGCGGAAGTTCGCGGCTCTGAAGTTTCATTTGAAACCAACAATCCGTTGCCCATGCGCGGCGGGATGACCATCGACATCTTTATTCCCAAAGGCATTCTCAAAGAACCGGGCGCGTTTACCCGGTTCATGTGGTTTGTCGGCAGCAATCCCATTGTGTTTCTGCCTTTCTGGACCTTTGCCGTGATGTTCACGCTGTGGTGGTATAAGGGACGCGATCCTGATCCCGGACTCTCGGTCGCGCCCATGTATGAGCCGCCGGCAGGAATGACTCCAGCCGAGGCGGGCACACTGCTTGAAGACAAGGTCCATCCGAGAGACATCACCTGCACGCTGGTCGACTTGGCAGTGCGAGGATTCGTGAAGATCGAAGAAGTCGATGACAAGGGTCTAATCTTTCATCACAAAGATTACGTGTTTCATCTGCTGAAGCCCCGCGATCAATGGAGCGGGCTGGCGCCGCATGAGCGTGTAATGCTGGAAAATGTTTTTGCGGCCAGCGAGGACACGCGATTGTCCAGCTTGAAAAACCGCTTCTACAAGGCGATTCCAGCGATCCAGCAAGACATAAAGTCCGCACTAAAGATCAAGGGGATGTACCTGCTCGACCCCGACTCGGCGAATGCCTATAGCGTGTTTGGCATCGTTCTGATTGTCGCGCCTTTCTTGATGCTGCAGTTTCTATTTAACAAAGACGTTTTCACCTCACTCGCCTTGCTGATTCTGTGCGGAATCATTTCGGCCATTATCTGGTGGCTGTTTGCGCGGCAGATGACCGCGAAGACGGTGCAAGGCGGGCGTACTTGCGTCGCAGTTCTGGGTTTTCAGGAATTCATGAATCGCGTGGATGCGGACCGGCTGAAGCGCATGCCTCCGGACACGTTCGAAAAATATCTGCCTTATGCAATGGCGCTGGGGGTCGAGCATCATTGGGCGCAAGCGTTCGCGGGGATCGTGCAAAATCCGCCCAACTGGTACGTTTCGCCGAATGGAGGAGTGGGCTTTAATCCAATATTCTTTTCGAACTCGATGCACAGCATGGCGACGGACATGCACCAAGTCTTCGTCTCTGCTCCGCGTGCCAGTTCGACGGGATCAGGTTGGAGCGGCGGTGGTGGCGGAGGAGGATTCTCAGGCGGTGGCTTCGGGGGCGGCGGCGGAAGTGCATTCTAGTCTCAGTGCAACAGGAAGCTGGTTGCAGCCTCGTTCCTTTGTGGTTACCATTTTCACTTCATTAACCACAAGGGACACAAAGGTACACAAAGGAAAAACTTCAGGATTTCGTGCGCCCCATCAATTGAAATCAAGCGTCTGATGGTCGCAATCTCTGGTCCCCCTGTGACCCGTAATGTACAGCGGGTACCTTGCTTACTCCATCTCGAAAGCCAGCCATTGCAACTGGCCATCGCGTTCCACCTGGAGCACGACGGGCGCGCTTGGCTTGAGGCCCCGCAGCGTAGCGCGTAGTGATTCCACCGAGTCGACCGGAGTCTTATCCACACTGTGGATCACGTCGCCCGTCTTCAGGCCAGTCTCGGGGCCGATGAGATTAGCGGCACGGGCGATCACAACCACCCCACTCGGATTGCGCAGATTGCCTGCTATCGACCGGATCTGATCGTTCAAATCAACTGCGAGGATTCCCAGGCGCCGCACCAGGCTCTGGTCGGGATCGATCGCGTCTATCAGTTTGTCCATCTGATCTCGATGCTCGGTCACCGGAATATACAGAACTTTTTTTTCGCCCTCGCGCAGGACAACCAGTTTCATCACCTCGTCAAGGGGATGCAGATACATAGCGGCGTTCAGTGCTGGCAGGGTATCGATCGGCCGGTCGTCGGCGCTTATAATAATGTCCTCAATCTTTAGTCCAGCGGTTTCCGCGGCGCCTCCAGGATTAACGTCCGAGACAATAACTCCCCAACTCTGGGAAAGTCCGAGTCCTTCGGCCAGGTTTGGAGTAATGTTTTGCGCGACCGCACCAATCTCGACCCGATGCACGTGTCCATACTTCCGCAAGCTCTGATAGACAAAGCGTACGACCCGGGCGGGAATCGCAAACCCCAAGCCCTCGCTGCCACCGCCCTCGGAAAGAATTAATGTGTTGATGCCGAGCACATAACCATCCATGTCAATCAATGGGCCGCCGCTGTTTCCCGGGTTGATCGGAGCATCCGTCTGGATATAAACCATGGGACGGTCGGGGTCGGGCTGCCTGCCGACCGAACTGACAACGCCCATGGTGACCGAATTCTGTAATCCTTCCGGACTGCCAATGGCGAACACTAACTGGCCTTGATGAATCCGGCGAGCGCTACCCAGTTCAAGGGTGGGCAAATTCTTTTGGTCAATCTTCAGCAGTGCCAAGTCCGAGTCTTTGTGAATGCCGACGAGCTTCGCGTCCAGTACGTGCTCTTTGCCCACGGGCTCAACTTGTGGGGAATCCAGCGAAGGCATGGGCAGCACCACGCGGATGCGATGCGCTCCCTCGACCACGTGCGCGTTGGTTATGATGTAGCCGTCCGGGTCCACAATCACGCCGGAGCCGACGGCATGCTGACGCGCGATCAGCGCGGTCTGGCTGCGGTTGCTTTCTTCGACGGGTCCATAGCCGGTGACGAGAATCTGGACCACGGCGGGCGAAACCTTGGCCACAAGACCTTCCAGGGCGGAATTAAGCTGCTGCAGAACCTGCGGAGCTTCTGAGGGCCGCGGGCTTGTCTCCGGGTTCGCGTTGGGCGGAACACTTCCCTGGGGGGTTGTTGGAGCAGGCTTCGAAGTCACTTGAGCGCGACTCGACAGTGGGAGAAAAAACACAGCGGTAAGGGCGAAAATGAGAAAGAAAATTCGGGAGAAACTTCTCGAACTAGAAGCTGGAACGAGCATTGGAAGTGACTCCTTAAGAAGTAGACGTTATGATCCGATCGGTCAGATGACGAGGGATTATTCTGACAGAAAGCATCCAACGGTGGAAATCGGGCGGGTCGGCCGCTCTTGGTCTCCGAGGGGAACCTAGTTTCTAGCAAGGTTACGATGGTAACTCAGGCCTTTGACTGAAGTGCCTTCCATGATATAAGGGCGAGTAAGTAGAAATCAGCAGGGACCTGGAATCCATCAGGAGATGTCATCGTGGAGTTGGCTTTTGCACGCAAGGAAGGCCAGGAGCTAGGAGGACTTGTGTCCGAAGCGCGGACGGGAAAAAGGTTTCCCCTCGAACTGCCGATCAAGATTCATAAGGCAGACGAGGCGGGACAAGCTAGTGGAGTAACTGGGAATTTGAGCGCCGCCGGAGTCTACATTCGGGCGGATGCGGCGCTGGAAGTGGGCTCCAATGTGGAGTTCGAGATCGTTCTACCGCCCGAAGTCACCGGAGCCAAGGAAAACGTCACAGTGCAGTGCAAGGGACGCGTGGTCCGCACCGACGAACCTGCCACCGGTGGTAGCAGTGCTTCCGCGGAGGCCCGAGGTGTGGCCTGCGTGATAGATTCGTACGATTTCGTTCGCCATTCGTAGTCGTCAGTTCGTCGTGACACGTAATGAGGTGCTGAAGCGATGCTTAAATTGATTCTGGCCGACAATCAGGCAATCTTCCGCGCGGGAATCGCCAAAGTGCTGGCGGTTGAAGACGAGATGCGCATTGTGGCGCAAGCGCAAACCCAGGAACAGATGTTCATGGCCCTGGATAAGTTCCGGGCTGCCGTTCTGGTGATCGCGGGTGGCTTCCACGGCGATTTTCTTGCAGTGCTGCAAGCCGCGAACAAAGCCAAGACTCGAGTAGTCGTGCTGGCCGATACCGGTGAAAGCACGCAACGCTACATGGCCGCTGGGGCACACGGTGTCGTCTACCGCAACGTGACCAGCGCCGCGCTCGTAGACTGCGTGCGCAAGGTGGCTCGCGGCGAAACCTGGGTGCAGGACATTGCTGTCCCCAGCGAGCTTACCGAAAACGATATGGTCGGTTTGCGGGTGCGTGATCGCTTGACCGCGAAAGAACTGCGGATCGTGGCGCTCATCGTGCAGGGATATAAAAACAAAGAGATCGCCACGCAGCTTGGAACCACCGAGCAGGTAATCAAGAACTATCTACGCAACGTGTATGACAAGATTGGCGTGTCCGACCGGCTGGAGTTGGCACTGTTCACGATTCACCACCGAATCCTGAATGAAGCCGCAGCCGCGACAGCCGCAGCCGCGCCGCAACAGGGGCAGGCAGTGCCGTCGTAGGATGGGATACGGTCTTGCCTGATTGCAAAATTGGCGTTGCACGATGAGTTTTTCGTCACTGGGATAATAGTCTCGCGAGTTCTTGCTCTTTGCTACTGCCTAATTCCTTCAACGCCCGGCACTGTTCGCGAGCGTCGTCAAGATTGCCCATCCGAAAGTAGGCGACGCCGAGCAAGTAGTGAACTTCCGGATCGTCGGGTCGCAGCTCAAGGGCTCGCTTAAGCGAAGGCACGGCATCGCCGTAGCATCCCATCTCCACGTATACGTCCCCGATGTTCGCATGGGCTTCCATCATTTGCGGGTTAACCTCAACAGCTCGCCTATAGCAAACCAACGCTGAATCGTATTGTCCCATCGCACCTAGGATGATTCCCTTCATCACAAGTGCATCGGCGTTGTCGGGTTGTACTAAAAGCACTTTCTCCACCCAGCCCAGACCCTCTTCGTATTGCTTAACTTGGTAGTAGCACCAGGCAATATGACAGCTGGCGTCGGGGATTTCCAGCAGCAACGAAGGAGCTTTCAGGTAGGTCTCAATAGCTTCGTCGTATCGCTGTTGCTGGCCGTAGACATAACCCAAGCTTACGAAAATGCGCACATCCTCGGGCCGCAATTCCAGGGCCCGCCGAAAGGCTTTGACAGCGAGATCGTACTGGGCGAGCCCAGAATAAAACACTCCCAAATTGCTCCAAGCCTTGCCGTCCGCCGGATTGAGCTCGATGGCCTTGCAATATGCCTCTCGTTCTTCCTCTTTCTTGCCGAGCTCCCCATACGCCACACCCAGGTTGAAGTAGGCATCAGCATAGTCAGGTCTCAGCCGGATGGCCTCCCCGTACGCTTCAGCTGATTCTCGAAATCGTCGCAGCCTCACCAGAACCGCGCCAAGACCAAAGCGCGATTCGGCATCACCCGGGTCCAGCGAGACAGCCTGTTCCATACAACTCAGAGCTTCTTCGAACCTTCCTAATTCCACTTCTACCATCGCGGCGTTGCACAGAGCCTGCGTGTGTTTCGGATTCAGCCGCAGTGCCGTCTTCAGCGGCTCGATTGCGTCCGTGTACCGCCCTAGATTGCCAAGCGCCCAACCTATGCCATAATGCCCTTCGGCGTCGTTTGGGCTAAGACTGACGGCTTGCGCGTAAGCGCGGAGAGCCTCCTCATGTCTCCCGAGTTTGCCAAGCACCGAACCGAGGCTGCAGTAACGGGCCGAGCTAGGCCTAATTTTAATCGCCGCTTCGAATGATTCGATCGCCTTCTCTGGATCACCTAATTTCGCTTGGAGGTACCCTAGGTGCTGCAACCAAGTTTCGAGGTCACCTAATTTCGATCGTGACGTCCTACCAGTGCGCACCGCCCGAGTTAGCGATTCCAATGCCTCTCGATCACGACCTAACTCTCGATAGCAGCGAGCCACCTGCGCGTGCGCCCATGCGTAATCCGGCTTAGTCTGAAGGACACGGCCGAGCAATGCGAGAGCCTCCTCGTAGCGTCCAAGCTCGCATTGGCAATATGCAGCTTGAGCCAGGGCGAATGGGTGGGTCTTCGTGCCCGTCGCGGAATCCAAGACATCCAGGGCTTCTTCGTAATGCTTCCGTCGAATCAACCGCCGCACGCGCAACCGGACCAACCTGTCCGCGAGCCAATTCGTCATCGAATATTCCTCTCCGAAGAATAACCCGGCTTCGCAGCAAAAAAGACCGGAGGCCGAAGCCTCCGGTGATTGGAATCAGGAAAAATCCTACCTGATTTTCTCTGCCACCGACTTGGCTTGCGTGAACAAATACAAATAATCGGGACCGCCGGCTTTCGAATCGGTGCCGGACATGTTGAAGCCGCCGAAGGGATGTGCGCCGACCATGGCTCCAGTGCACTTGCGATTGATATACAAGTTACCGACGTGGAATTCGCGGACTGCGCGATCGATTTTGTCTTGCGAATTGGTATACACCGCGCCAGTCAGCCCGAACTCGGTGTCGTTGGCGATCTCCAGAGCATGCTCGAAGTTCTTCGACTTGATCACCGTCAGCACCGGACCAAAGATTTCTTCCTGCTCGAGCTTCGACTTGGGTTTAATGTCAGCAATCACGGTAGGCTGGATGAAGTAGCCTTCCCCTGCGTTCTTGTCGGGACCGCCGCCGGTGATCAGGCGTCCGTCTTTCTTGCCGTACTCGATGTATTCGAGAATCGACTTCATGGAACCTTCGTTAATCACCGCACCCATATTCGGGTTTTCGGTCGGATCGCCGACGGTGATTTTTTCCACGCGAGCTTTAAGTTGATCCAGGAACTTGTCGTAGATGCGCTCGTCAACGATGGCGCGGGAGCAGGCTGAACACTTCTGGCCCTGGAAGCCGAATGCGGCTTGGGCGACGCCCTCGACCGCAGCGTCAAAATCACCGTCGGCATCGACGATGATCGCATCTTTACCACCCATTTCGAGGACCGTGCGCTTGATCCACAGCTGGCCGGGAACCGTCTCGGCTGCGCGCTTGTGGATGTCGAGGCCAACCTCGCGCGAACCGGTAAAAGCGATGTAGCGCGTCTTGGGATGCGCGACGACTGCATTTCCAAAGCTCGCGCCAGCGCCGGGACAGAAGTTGACTACACCATCGGGAATGCCAGCCTCCTCCACAAGTTCAATAAACTTCGCCGCGATGGTAGGGGAATCGCTCGATGGTTTCAGAATGACTGTGTTGCCAGAGACAACCGAAGCCATCGTCATCCCAGCCATAATCGCGCAAGGGAAATTCCATGGTGGAATTACGGCGCCCACGCCCAACGGAATGTAGAGCAGAGAATCGTGCTCGCCGGGCATTTGTACGTCGGGCTTCACCTTCGCGAGCCGCAACGCTTCACGGCTGTAGTATTCGCAGAAGTCGATGGTCTCGGCGATGTCGGCATCGGCCTCTGCCCAGTTCTTGCTCACTTCAAAGACCAGCCACGCGCACATCTCAAACTTGCGTTCACGCAGCAGATCGGCAACGTGGAATAGGAGGCTGGAACGCTCCTCGACCGAAGTACGGCTCCAGTGTTCAAAAGCGCTGAGCGCAGAGTGCATGGCAGGTTCGACGTGCTCCTTGCCTGCCTTCTGGTGCAGGCCGACGACCTGCGACGGCTTGGCCGGGTTCAGCGATTTGATCTTGTCCTGCGTCTTGATGCGCTTGCCGCCGATGATGAGGTCATACTCGCGGCCAAGCTGGCCACGAACCTTCTCGATCGCGGCTCGCATTTTGCGCGCGTTCTCTTCTTTGCTGAAATCGGTTAACGGCTCATTGACGAACGGGCCCTGATGAAGGCGAATCTGTGGTTGCGTGGGCGCTTCAACGGTTGCCATAAGAGCACCTCAAAAGATATATCGATGCTGCGCGGAGGGGCGCGGTACCACTTATTCTAGCACCGGGCAAGAGGTGTTCAAGAGCGTCGTCCTGTTCCCCTCACCCAATGTCATTCCGAGGAGCGAAGCGACGAGGAATCTCGGCTTTTCTCTGGTCGCCCGCCAAACCCAGATCCCTCGCGTTGCTCGGGATGACAAAATACGGAGGTTATCAGGATCTAGGTGGAGCTTCGCTCGACTGGACAGCCGGGGGCGGCTGCCCCCAAGCATGCATCGTTACTGGATTTTTCGGTTGGTGAGGGCCTTTAGTTCTTCTACGATTTGCTCTAGCCTGCCGCGGCGCTGGGCGTGACTCTGCTGCGCGGGCAAGGTTCGTCTCGCCTGGGAATATTGTTCGTTGAGTCTCTGGATGTCATTGATCTCGGCCTTCAGTAGCTGGACACGATTAAGAATGGCTTCTCTTCCATTTAGCAGCATGTATTTAGCATACCTTAGTTCGCGAAGATGCGCTTGGCTTGTCGTGATGACTTGCGGCATCCGTGGGCCGAAGTGGGCCGAGACGCGCTAACAGGAATGACAAATTATGGCACTTTCACCGATTCGTGGCTCTCAGTCGTGTGGAAACTCATTTTGGCGGTGCGTTCGAGCTTGTCCCAGGCGAAACGCTGCCCTTCGATGGCGCGCTTCACGGTCTTGAACAGCACGACTGAGAATAACTGGCGATAAGCGAAACGTTGCAGCCATACCTGGCTGAGCAGCCAGCCGTCTTCACGCGCTTCGGGCTGGCGGCGCTCAAGGGCGAACGCGATGGCGGACGTTATGAAATCAATGACCAGAAAAGCAGCAAAGAAAAGCAGGAGCCGTTGGAAGCTGGCCGGATCGGTGGAGTCCGGGTGGAAATGTTTTTGAATGAAATACCAGATTGCGCCCACGGCGAACATCAGGTCGATGAATGGAGAGACCAGCGGCAACAAGATCTGGAAGATGACAATGTTAGGCAGCGCCACCCAGCCCAAGACTCCCTTGCGGGCAAATACGGCACGATGTTTCCAAACCGACTGCAGAATCCCGAAAGACCAGCGGAAGCGCTGACGCATCAAGCCATTGGCGTTTATGGGCGCCTCAGTGTAAGCCAACGCCAGATCTTCGTACTCCACCCGGTAACCATTGCGCAGCAGCGCCATGGTCAAATCGGCATCCTCGGCCACGGTGTCAGTGTGATATCCACCGGCTTCGCGGACGGCGGACGTCCTCCACGCGCCGATGGCGCCCGGCACTACGCTCACAGCGCCGAGAACGTTCAAGGCTCTGCGCTCGAAGTTCTGGCTGGTGATATATTCCAGCGCTTGCCAGCGAGTCCACAGGTTGACGCGATTTCCGACTTTGGCATTCCCCGCTACGGCGGCGACTTTGGGATTAAGGAAATGAGGAACCAGTCGTGAAATCGCATCGCGCGCAATCACGGTGTCCGCGTCGATGCCAACGAAGATTTCCTGGTCGCGCAGGTGTTCGAGACCAAAGTTGAGGGCTTCGGCCTTGCCGGAATTCGGCTTGGTCAAGATGAGCACCCGTCCCGAAGCTTCTTCTTCCACAAAGGCCTGGCGCGCGACTTCGAGCGTGTTGTCGCTGGAACCGTCATCGATTACGATCACGTGCAGGCCGGGATAATCCGAGGCCAGCACAGCACGCACCGTGCGCTCAATCACTTTCTCTTCGTTGTAGGCCGGAATCAGCACGGCGACCGCAGGTTTGTAGGACGCCGCTTCCTCCAGTGTTCCGTAGCGTTGCTGCCGCAAGCGATCGAAAAGCGCGAACGCTCCGACGAACAGCAAGCGTCCAGTCATCAGCAGGTCGCCGAGAAAGAAGATCCACACGATGGCATGGGTGCTGAAATCCCAAATTGCGAAGCCCATCCAGTCCAAACGCGCAGCCCAGCGCTCGTCTGTCGGAATCGCAGGCATAACATCGGCCTTGGTCTTGCCAATCAGTTCATGGAGCGGGACGATCTCATCCCCTTTTGCGCGCACGCCTTGAATGATCATGGGCAAAGCGCGGACGGTCTCTCTGCGATCGCCTCCACCATCGTGCAGCAGGATGACGCTTCCGCAGAGCCGGTCCTTGGGATCACAGGGTGGGATGTGTGCGAGCACGTCAGCCGCGATCTGCTCGGCGGAGTGGCGCGGGTTGTCCTTCCAGTCGTTGGGATCGATCTTGTTCCCCACGCTGATGTAGCCCATGTCTTGAACCACTTCGAGCGGCCGGACCTGGTCTTCGGTATCGGGCTCCTGATCGATGGAATACGGCGGTCGGAAAAGGATGGAGTGAATTCCGAGGCGGCTGGCGAAAAGCTGCTCGGTAAGATTCAACTCCACTTTCATGTAGCTGCGCGAAATGTTGCTGATGTCCGGGTGAGTGAAGGTGTGATTCCCGATCTCATTTCCTTCCCGATAAATGCGAGACGTAACGCTGCCGAAATCCTTGGCCTCAAGCCCAATCAGAAAGAATGTGGCCGACGCGTTTTCTCTTTTCAGTACGTCGAGGATTTTCGGGGTCCACGTCGGATCAGGACCATCATCAAAAGTAATGGCAACAGCTTTCGGATTGTAGCCGAAGCGGGCCACTCGGTAAGGTTCCGGCAGCGGATCGATCGTTTCGTCCTCGATTAATCCCGAGGCGGGGTTCACGGTGATCTCGCGCTTTCCATTAGCCGGACGAGCTTCGATTCGCAGAACTTCACCCTGCCCTTCCATGTCCACGTCCTGGCCGGGAAGAACATCTTTCAACTTATCGGGTGCGCCGGCGTCGCCGGGGACATCCCAAACCCGCCACAGCGCGCGATCTTCAGCACCCAAACGCCAGAGTGCGAATGTCCCAATCCCCAACTGCTGCGCCGCGCGCATTTCGTTGAGCGCGGTGACCGCATCCAAAAACCAGATGTCGTGGCGGCGATTCTGCTCGTCCATGTAGCTGAAGTGCGGATTGCTGCTGTCGCTGTCGAAATCAACATCTTCTTCCGAATCGCGCGCGGCCAGCCACGCTTCCTGCACTGAAACGTTGGTGTCGCGTACATCGGGCGGCAGTTTTCCACGCTTCGGCTTGCGTATCCAGTCATAACCGTAGTTGCCAATGGCACAGATCAGCTTGTCCAAAGGAACCACTTTGCGCGCGTATTCCAGGTTCGCGACAAACCAGTCCTGGGATGCGACCGGCCCCGGAGTGCCCTCGGGATAGTGCTCGTCATAATTCATGAGCACCACACCATCTACCCGGCTGGCCACGGCGGTATAGTTGAAGTCCTCATTATGAGGAGGCACGCTGACATACAGCTTCATGCTTTTGTCATGAAGATCACCGGAAAGCTCCTGCAGCAAAGCCATGTAGCCCGATTGGGCTTCGGGAGGAATCTCTTCGAAATCCACCATGAGGCCACGGTATTTGTCGGTCGCGAGAAACGTAGCCACCTGCTGCCGGAAGAGCGCGCGCCCAGTCGAATCATTCAGGAAGGACGTAATATCGACCCAGTTCACGCCATCGGAATTGTTCACCATGGGGAACACTTCCATGCCCGTATTTTCAGACTTCAGAAATGGCATGACCTTGTCGTCCACGGGATGGATAGTCGAACCCTGAATCACATCGAAGTATTTATTGGTCTGGTCATCAACGCCCTGCAAGTGGCCATCAGGGGTCAAAACGTGAAGCCAGTCGGGATAGAGCAGGTCAACCTGGCGGGCATATTCACGAAGAGAGGCGAAGCTGGCGGCGTCCCACGGGGCATAAAAAGCAGCGCGAACGCCTTGATCGGAATTGAGCTTCAGCAGGGAAGGATTGGCCTTGGTTTTCCCCAGCCCTCGTAGCGCGGCCTGCTTACGCCGTTTTTCTCTGGCTTTCTCTTTTTCGTTCTCCTTCAGTGCATGATAGGGTTTTTTCTGCGCTTGCCAAATCAACTCCGGCAGTTGCTCGCCCCGCAAGGCGTTGTAGATGAAGAAAATAACCAGCAGCATGACGCTGATGCCAAGAACATCAAACAGGCTTCGCAGTCGCTTCCAGCGGGCTTGTCGGGGATCGTAGAAAACCGGTTGCGCCATGGGTGAGTTAAATCCATCCTAAGCCGTTGAGAAAGTCGGGTCAAACCTTGAAGTACAGCAGCTTCTGGCTCCTAGCTCTGCCCTTCTTGAAATCTGGCAAGAACGAGACCTAAGCCAGAAGCTAGCAGCTAGAAGCCTTCTGTTATATTGCCTCCGTGCGCGAACTGCTGCGCAAACATTCCCGCTTCTTTCTGATCGCGACCGTTGCCGGCGTCGCGCTTCGCCTTCTGTTCATTTTTCGGTTCCCTGGAGTCACGAGCGACTCTTTCGTTTACGGCGACATCGCCAAGAACTGGCTGCAGCATGGCATTTATGGCCTGAGCGGAGTGAATGAGGTTTCCCCAACCTACATTCGCTTGCCAGGATACCCGGCGTTCTTGGCGGCGGTGTTCGCGATCTTTGGCATGGAACACTACCGGGCCGTGCTTGTGCTTCAAATGTTCATCGACATCGGCACCTGCTTCCTCATCGCCGATCTCGCACGCCGTTTGATTTCGCCGCGTACGGCGCGGGTTGCCTTTCTCTTAACCGCGCTTTGCCCGTTCCTCGCCAACTACGTTGCCAATGCGCTCACCGAAACGCTGGAGGTATTCTTTACGGTGCTGGCTCTGGATTTCGCGGTCGTCGGACTCGATGCACTCCGAGACTCATCGATGAAACCGTGGGTCGGATGCGGGCTAGCGGTCGGGGCAGCCATCCTGCAGCGTCCGGATGGTGGTTTGCTTCTGTTCTCCATCGAGGCATATCTCTTCTTCCTGCTGGTGCGCGGGTGGAACAATCTGCCTGTGCCACACTTGGTTAAAGCCGGCTTGATCCTGCTGCTGGTTTCACTCGCCGCACTCGTTCCCTGGACCGTCCGCAATCGGCATACTTTGCATGAGTTCCAGCCGCTCGCGCCGCGCTACGCGAACGAGGAAAATGCTTTTGTGCCGATGGGATTCAATCGCTGGATGAGAACGTGGATCGTAGATTACGCATCGGTTGAAGATATTTATTGGGCAGTGCCGGGCAATGTGCTTGATGCCGGCAAACTTCCTTCCCGAGCTTTCGATTCGCCCGACCAGCGAGAGCAGACGACGCAACTGCTCGAAGATTACAACGACGCCCTGCACGTGACCCCCGACTTGGACGCAAGATTCGCGGCGCTGGCCGCCGAGCGCGTGCGTCGCTCGCCATTCCGCTACTACGTTGTGCTTCCGCTGATGCGTATCGCCGACATGTGGCTGCGGCCCCGAACGGAAACTCTGCCGTCGGATACGCGATGGTGGGATTTCGACGACGATCCGCCGTGGCTGGCGCTCACCATCAGCCTTGGACTTATTAATCTTCTATACGTGGGCGCCGCTTGCGCGGGACTCCTGCGCGGACGATTTGCCCCTCACATCGGCTTGCTGCTGACGTTCCTGATTCTGCGATCACTCTTCCTCGGCACTCTGGAAAACCCAGAACCGCGATACACGCTCGAGTGTTATCCCGCGTTGATTGTTTTCGCGGCAACATTGTTCCGCGAAAAATGTTGACCTGCGTATTTCGACCGTAAGTCACGCTGTCCGTCTCTTGCCAACTCACCAAAAGCCGCATTGGACGCAAATGACTAAATGGGAGGCGACGGTTAATTCGGACAGATTACGTCCGATCGCGGACCCCGAGTGATTCAGTTCGCCTTGAAGATGTACTTCTGAAGCTGGCTGGTTGGTATGGCGAAGCGGAACCTTAGCCGAGGGGCGAATCGGTCATGCGGAAGCGGGTGCGCACGTGCTCGGAAATTAGCTCAATGGCTTCGCGGTTCGCCACCGGGTCTGCCTGGGTCAGGTACCTCATCGCTTCGACTAATTGTCGCTGCCCGTCGACGTAACGTGGATCGGAAGTGCGCTCGCGCCGCTTCCGTCCAATTTGGGGAAGAGTCGGAATGGTAAAAACCTTGGCCATAAAAGTTAAGAGTCTTACGATAACGGAGCCTTATTACCCGGTCTTTCTTTCCCTAGCGACTCAGTATTTGGCAGTATAACGTCCCGCTCCTGGTTTTTCAGCCTTTATCTTTCCACAGGCAATAAACCCAAAGAAATAGCTGATTTAGATAACCTGAACGTCCTCGTCGGGCTCCAGGTTACCCTTGCGGCGACACGATCTTGGTCCTACCAGTTGTTTTCAGCTTAAAGACGGAGTCGGGAATCTTTTGATTCAATTGCATATCGGAGTATTTTGCCAGGCGGTAATCGCCCGAAGGTTCAAAAAGTTGCTGCTGAACCGACACACCGCGGGAGAGATCGACCCACAACCAAATGTGATCGAACGTGTTTCGGCCTTTTATAGATTTCGGCACCAGTTCCAGTTTCGCCGTATCGACGCCACTCACTTTCTCAGCGTCGATATACTTCACATCGAAGGACTTGAGCATATCCTTCCCGCTGCCTCCAAAGCCCAGCACCAGAAAGCTTTCAAACGCCGCGCGGTCCTTCCCCGTGTTGTAGCGGGTAACTTGATCAATCTTCGGCTGATAAATCTCGACTTTGCTGTCGGTGAAAAGCACGTACTTCGGCGACTCAGGATTGGTGATGTCGGCAGCCATTTGAATCTCGTTACCGGCGCGCCGAAAATACACCATCCCTTTCTGCAGGTCGTGCTCGTCCACTACTTTCTGATATTGGTCCCAAACGAAAGCGGCTTGAGTCGTGCGAAAGTTCGCAGCGGTTTGATCCATCAGATTCAGGACATGTTGCAGTTCGTCTGAGTCCTGCGGCGGGGGCGATGCGAGGAACAGGGAAATCAAGATCGCGAAACCCCAAGTCAGCTGGCGACACCATCCCAACATTAGGAGAGGATTCATTTTTTAGTTCTTGGACCGGACGCCGCTATTCCCTTGCCACCCAAACCTTGTAGCTCAGGATGTGTCCCGAGCCGTCGCGCACCGGTTCAACTTTCGTGATGCTGACTTCGCCGGAAATGGGCTCGATGATTTGCAGCAACTCGCCACGAATTACACTGTCGTCATTGCCCACAGCTTGGTTCACCGCCGCAGCTTCGATCTGGTAAATCAGTCCGCCCTGGCCGTCGGGCACCACGGCGACTCCCGTACGATGCGGGTTATGTTCAACTGGTTTGTCCTTGAAATTGATCAGCCTCGGGGAAAGAAAAACGAACAGCAAGATGATCGTGACCATCACGTCGTATTGAATCGTGCCGCGCTCATAGGACCAGAAAATGTAGTCGCGGATTGTACGCCAAATTCCAGTCATCGGTACGGCAGGAGCGGCCATCACCGTCGTGTTCGCTTTTGCCATGTCCAAGTCTATTTTTTAATCCCCGTTTTAGCAATCAACTACATTTTCCTCGGCGTGAGCCGGTCGGTTCCCATGTACTTCCGCAGAGCCTCCGGAATTAGCACGCTGCCATCCGCTTGCTGGCAATTCTCCACAATTGCGACCCAGGTGCGGCCTACCGCCAGTCCGCTGCCATTCAGCGTGTGCACGAACTCCGTTTTGTTCTTGCCCTCGGGACGATAGCGGATATTGGCGCGCCGCGCCTGAAACGATTCGAAGTTCGAGCACGAGGAAATTTCGCGAAACACCTCCTGTCCCGGCAGCCAGACTTCAATGTCATACGTTTTGGCGGCCGTGAAGCTCATATCGCCAGTGGACAGCGCCATCACACGATAGTGCAGGCCGAGCTTCTGCAGAACTTCCTCAGCGTCGTGAGTCAGCTTCTCCAACTGCTCATAAGAATCCTCCGGTCGCGCGAACTTCACCATTTCCACCTTCTGAAATTGATGCTGCCGGATGATGCCGCGCACATCCTTCCCATAAGATCCAGCCTCGCTGCGGAAACAAGGCGTGTATGCGGTCAGCGAGACTGGCAACCGCGCCGCTTCGAGCACCTCGTTGCGATAAAGATTCGTGACCGGAACCTCCGCCGTCGGAATCAGCCACAGATCTTTGTCGCCGTGCGGAACCCTGAAAAGATCAGCCGCGAATTTCGGCAGGTTCCCCGTCCCGTACATCGAATCGGAGTTCACCATATACGGCGGCAACACCTCGGTGTAGCCATGCTCTCGCGTGTGCAGATCGAGCATGAAGTTGGCGAGCGCGCGCTCCAGCCGCGCTCCCAGATCCCAATACACGGCAAAGCGCGCACCTGAGATTTTCGCGGCTCGCTCCAGATCGAGCACCCCGAGTTGCTCTCCAATTTCCCAGTGCGGCTTGGGAGCAAAATCGAACTTCGGCGGCGTACCCCATCGCCGAACTTCCACATTGTCATCCGCGGTCCTGCCGACCGGAACGCTCGCGTGCGGAATATTTGGGATGCCGACCAGAATCTGCTGCAATCGGACTTCGTATTCTTCGGCTGCCTTTCCCAACTCCTCGACCTGCTCGCGCAATGCCTTGGTTTCGGCGATGAGCGCAGACGCATCCTGCCCACTCTTTTTCAGCTTCGCAATCTCTTCCGAGGCGCGGTTGCGCTGGGCCTGCATGGTCTCTGCGCTGGTGATGGCCTGCCGCCGCTGGGCATCCACCTGGGCGAAGTTTTTCAGCACCTCGGCCGGCTTCATCCCGCGCTGGCGCAGCTTTTCTTCTACCAGCGGCAAGTTGTCGCGTACAAAATTCAAGTCAAGCATGGGAATGAACTACTGTAACGGAAAAGTGGGCGGCAATGCACGCTCCGCCGTAGAGGCGTAATTAATTACGTCTCTACCTACAACCCTGCCACAGGGGTTACACTAAGTCGCGATGACCGCTTCCCCCGCCACCGCCAAGCGCACTCCTGACCTCGCCGTGACCTTTGCCGGCGTTGAACTCAAAAACCCCGTAATCGCGGCGAGCGGAACTTTTGGCTATGGTATCGAGTTCGAAGACGTCGTCCATCTGGACAAGCTCGGCGGCTTCGTGGTGAAGGGTCTATCGAAAGAGCCCATGGCTGGCAATCCCCCGCCGCGGCTTTACGAGACTGCCGCAGGCATGCTCAATGCCATCGGATTGCAGAACATCGGCGCCCGCGCCTTCGTCGATGAGAAACTCCCCAAGCTGCGCGAGTTAAAGAACATCGTCGTCATCGCCAATGTATTCGGCTACACCCGCGAGGATTACGAGCGCACCATCGAAATCCTGAATGAAGGCGAGGGCATCGCCGCCTACGAGTTAAATGTTTCCTGTCCCAACACCGCCCACGGAGGCATTCAGTTCGGCAGCGATCCCCGTTCGCTCGACGAAGTAGTGGCAACGGCCCGTCATTACTCGCAGCGGCCGTTAATCGTGAAGCTGTCACCGAACGTGACCAGCATCGCGCAGATGGCGTACGTGGCGCAGGAAGCCGGCGCGGACGCAGTCTCTCTGGTCAACACTTTCGTAGCCATGGCCATCGACGCCGAAACCCGCAAGCCGCGCATCGCCAACGTGACCGCCGGGCTCTCCGGCCCAGCCATCAAGCCGATCGCGCTGCGCATGGTTTACGACGCGGCCAAGGCAGTGAAGATCCCAGTCATCGGCATGGGAGGCATCTCAACCGCGGTCGATATCGTCGAGTTCATGCTGGCAGGCGCGACCGCAGTACAAATCGGAACCGCCAGCTACTGGGACCCGGTGGCCACAGAAAAGATCGTGACCGAACTCCAGGACTGGTGCGCACACCACCGAATCGAGCGCCTGGCGGACCTCACCGGCGGCCTGGTCTTAGAATGACCAACTCCACTTCCGAAGCCTTGATGCATTAATGTTCACGCGGCGCGGATTAATGCTGGCGGCTCGACGATCTCAACAAGTCCAGTCGCCACGTCATAAACGAGGCCTGATATCAGCCACGCGCTCGGCACCGCCGGAATTGCCCGGAGCAAAGCAACGTCGGCGGTCACTGCCGCGCGGGGATCGGTAACCGTTTTTTTCTTGACTTCCCCTTCCTGTATCTGAAAATAGCGCGCCAGCATGGCGGGGTCGCGAGCAAGGCGAGTGATGCCGCAGTCGGTGTGCTGAAGTACGATAAGGTGAAACTCACCGCCGCCTCCAGGAATCTCTCCGGCAACTTCACCGATTCGCCCGAGTAGTGCCAACTGCTCCAACAACCCCGGCGTGATTCGACCGCCGATGTTACGCATTATGACGGCCTCGCCCGGTTTAATTCCGAGTATGTCAGCAGGATCTACACGCATATCTGCGCAACCAATGACGATCGCCTTCACATTTGGCAGAGCCCGCGGAAGCGAGGGCATAAGTGTGCCCGCAGAAGACTGCTGGGCAGCAAAATCTTTGTTACGTTGTAAAAAGGAGTTAAGACTGTTCATGCGGGTTCTCCTTTGCTGAAGCGTTTTTATCAACCCGGCGGCCACGAGCAAGCCGGAGTATCCGGCCGGGTCAGACCGAAAACGCCAGGGTTTTTACCTGCTCTGAATGGCTTTGATGTTGTGTCTATTGTTTTGAACCACATTTTCTAGCGAAGCGGCTTTACGTGCTGCCGAATCCAATCGAGGATCTTAGGGAAGCGAAACTCGCCGCGATTCATCGAGCCGTATATGAACTCGTGCCCCGCTTGCGCATCGACTTCAATGTAGAAACCGTTGCGTCGCAGGAAGACGTCCGCGGCTGTGAAGGCGATCCGCTTGTTGCCGTCGAGAAAGCCGTGATTGTTGCCGAGCGACTCCATGAGCGCGGCCGCATCTTCTTCGAGGGAGTTGTAATAGCCGATCTGGGGCCGAAAAACGGCGGCCTCAACCGCATTCTTGTCGCGAACCCCGTGCCGTCCGCCGAACCTGTCGATCAGGAGGTGCTGCATCTGATACACCTCCGCGACGGTTATATATTCCGCCATTTACTTGGCGAGCCGCTCTAGCAGATCGCGGTTGCGCTCCACCGACTCCTCGAACGCATCCATCACCTGCGGACGAACCAGGTGTTGCGACGGAACCACGTTGTGCAGGTAGTGAGCCAGCGCCTGCTCCAGCACATACCGCTGCGACTGCCCGTTGCGTTTCGCGACGGCAACGAGCTCGTCCCAAAGCTTGGCGTCGATTTCAGGAGCAATCCTCTTGGTCTTGGCAGATGGCATGGGTCCAGGTCCGGTTCAACTCCTATTCTATGCCTGTCTCTTGTGAAGTCAAGATTAGTCCAGATAAGTCTATATCCTCGATGCCAGGTGTCCGACTCTCGCGTTCTGCACATATTCTGGTGCAGAATTTCAGTTCAAGAAAACTCTCATTTTTGCGCAAAATCTAGAAAACAAAGGACCGGAATTTTTCTTGCCTCCTAGATCTATGGTTCTTAAGGTAGTTAGAGGCAAAATCTTGGAAACATGGGAGTTATCGTGATATCCGACTGCCTGCCGGTTCCGTTTCGGAACAACAGTAAGGCCGGACAGGGGGATTCCTTTCACCATGATCGGTCGGGCCGAGCGAGTTGAGCGGCAGAGGAGTTGCGCCCGTTGCCAGGTTGTCAAAGATCGACGATTATCTTGCAGATAACATCTACACTCATATGTTATCGCGAATGATAGGCGGAGTTCAAGAAGAAAGTGAGCTGGCTGCGAAGCGGATTCCCAAACTGGGAACGGAGAACGCGGGAGTTGTGGGCATGGAAAGCTCTGTGCCGTCTCTCGTAGGAATGCATTGAGACCCAGATTAGCGTCCGTTTTTTGGGCGCAAACTTCCGGCGCTAGGCTTCCAGGCACAGCCTAGCCAACAAAGAGCTTGGCATTCGCTCCCCAGAAGTGTAAAAAGGACAGTCAACTGTGAAAGGGGGCCACGGTTTCTCCGTGGTCCATTTTTTTTTTAAAAACCTCGGGTTATTACATTGTTTACGCAAGCGACATTTCCGCTGTCGGATGCAAACGCCTCGCTAGGCCCGAGATTTCGCGTCGGTGCGCTGATACGTGGAGGGGGGCAAGGCGTTGTGTACCGAGGGCTCAGGACCAGCACCCGCAACGGCCAACCAACCAGCGACGACTGCGCGGTGAAATACTATTTCGACCCTGCCCAAGACGAGCGCGTGGACCGTGAAATCAGAGCCCTTGACGGATTCAGGCACCCTAACCTAGCGAACATAGTCGAACACGGCCGAATCTCCGTGATCGGAGAGTCAGTGAGGTACGTCGCCTGGGAGTACATCGATGGCGAGCCATTGGACACAAGGATAAAGAGGGGACCACTGCCGGGTAAGGTCGTCGCCTGCGTTGCTCGGGATGTCGCCCGCGCCATTGACCACATCTGGTCAAAGCGAATTGTACACAGGGACGTTGCCCCCAAGAACATGATGCTGAAAAATGGCGACCTTGAAGCCGTTCTCATTGACCTCGGGATCGCGAGGCACCTCCTTGAGAGTCCTCTGACGGCACCCGGGCTCACATGGGGAACACACGGCTACCTTTCCCCCGAGCAATGCCGCGCCGAGCCGAACCTCACCTGTCACTCGGATGTGTTTTCGCTCGGTGTTTCACTACAGGAAGCTTTAGCCGGTCGGCACCCGACACGAGGCGACCAGCAGACCCTAATCACCTCGCCGCCGAAGACTTCGGATTTAGTGCCGTCCTCGCCGGCGGCTCTTGCTGAGATAATTGACCTGATGTTAAGCCTAAGGGCTCCCTTTCGGCCTCTTCCCGGTCCGCTGGTAATTCGCTTCGCCGACTTGGCCGCCAGTCTGTGAACTAGCTATGTTCTATTACAACGCCAAATACACGTTCGCACTACCAGGGCAGGCACCAACTGCTATAGCCGGTGGAATTATCCCGGCGTCCGCCATGCCAGCCGGCCAGCTAGTGAGGCGCGACTTCAGGAAATATCCCTACCTCCAACACCGGCTATTCGACCCGCAACTCTATTTATCGAGCCTCGACCCGGACGTCTCGGCCAAGTCCGTGGTTAATCTAGCTTCTTGGCCATGGTTCTGCCCGGGTGCGGTACCCGAGTACGATTCCGACACACACAAATCTGTCAAGAACTGGAAAGACCTAAACGCCGCAGCGCTCCTTCAAAGTTGGCGCAACTGCGTTCCGAACGATGCCCAGGGAATCGGGGACGCGGCCAAGGCCGCGGTCAAGGCGCAAATGGAACTTGGTTGCGAAATGATAATCTTGCCGGGCCCTCTAACGACGCTCGCCACACAGCAATATGCCAAGGAAACGGAGTGGGTCGACGCGGGACTGGAAGCCTGTAAATCGCTCAAGGTTGGAATACCAGTCCTGGCAACGGTTGCCATTTCTGACAATGTTTTGCGGGGATTAGACCCGACCCAGAACCCACTACTGCAGACCATCACGAACCAGCTCAGCGCCCGGGGAGAGCTCGCTGGCGCCTACATCCTACCCGAGTTAGCGTCTGAAAGCGGCTATGTGTGCACAAGTCGCGAAACGCTTTTGTGCCTACTTCTACTCATTGACGATCTCGTGCGGGGCGCGGGAAAAACGGCTCTTGTCAATTACGTCGGCACGTTCGGTGCAGTGGCGTCAGCCGTCGGCGCCTCGGTTTGGTCGTCTGGTTACTATCGGGGCCAACGCAGACTGAAGCTTGCCGACTTCGAGGACCAAGAAGGTCGGGCAATGCCACGTTATCACAGCCTCAAGCTGGCGGGAGACATCGGGTTGCAGAACGACATCCAAACAGCTTATGGCCAGTTCGGTGACCGAATTCTGATCGACACGAAAGACGGACGCTCATTGATACAAGCCCTCGCATCTGGAACCTATCCCCCTCCGGAATGGGAGTATTCCCAGAGCAACATTGCCGCAGCTGGAGGGCACTATGTCGAGATAGCGTATAGGCTCGGACAGATCGCAACACAGAGCTCATCTGCACGGATCGAAACGGTAAAGCGGTGGCTCGAAGGGGCAGTTCTTTGGTCAAGTAACCTGCAAAAGATTGGCATCACTTCGTCTAGCCAAACAGAGTTGACGCACCAAGCAGTTTGGCTAAACGCTTTCCAGACATGGAGGTCCCACGCTGGTATCTAATCGGCCCGCGTGCGTCAGCCTGATACAAATTTTCTGCACTGCCCGCACGCGTTGCGGGCTAATGCACGACTGCACTCGGGCGTCCACAACCTCAGTCAGTCCGCCCGCTCGAAGCGTAAAAAGCCCTACACCAGACCCCAGGAACGCCTTAATCATTTCTTCATCCCGACCTATCTGATCTCCATCGAGCACGACATATGCGCGGTTAGCAAATTTGAGATAGTTCACCGCCTGATCGAGAGCCTCGCGCCATCGGCGTAATTTAAGCTCGACCGCCGTAACGAATAGCGCCCGCGTAAAACACCCAGCGTCGAGGGAAATCTTGCCGTCACGAGTCGGAACGACCAGCCCCGAATCCTGAATACGCTTGAAAGCCCTAGCGGCGGCAGGAGCACTCAGGTGCAAGATTTGGGATATCTCGGACTCCAGCAACTCGTCGCGCTCTTCAAGTAGCGCAAGGATGCGCACCTCAACCAAAGTGAAAGTCCGCTTTAGCGGTCGAAGCTCCTCGGTCCACTCGCCGAAGAGAAGGTCCGGTATCACATTTCCGATCGTCGGCTCCCTAAGATGGACCGAGCGGGCAGGTGTCGAAGTGATTTTTTCGGGCAGGAGTTCGCAGAGGCTGACGAACATGTCGCGTTCGAACCTAAACGGCCCGCTCGACGGGCTTGCGGTATCAGTCAATGCACCGATCCTCTTGCTGATGATCGACTCCACTCTAGCATGCGACCGCTCTCACCGCCGCGCCAGCAAGAGCCGCGAGCCCTTTCTCGAAGCCTGTGACTTGTTTTCTTGACTTTGTGCGGAACACCAGGTTTCCTGAGGAGAATCCTGCGCCAGAATATGTCCGAATCTACCGGCCGTTGCTGTACCAGATCGAGCCTGGCGACTTGAAGTTCAGGCCCTCGCCCCACACGGCTTGCGTCCGGCCCTGATGGTCGATGGCGATCCCGAAGTAGTCGCCGAAGGGAAAGCCGAAGCCGTTGGAGTGAATGTAGCTATAGCCCGGCACGTAGCTGGAAATCCTGGACTCGGCGGACCAGGTTGCGCCGCCGTTCGTGGAGCCGCGGTAATACGTATTCCATAGCGGATGGTTGCGAGCATCCACATTTCGGGTGTCCATCCACGCGATCCGCACATCGCCCGCCGCTCCGGCTGCGAGGGCCGGGAAGGCATGCTCGACTGGCGACGGCGCAGTAGAAACATTCAGCCGCGGCGACCAGGTATCGCCAGCGGTGGTCGAGGAAGCAAAATAGATCCGCTGCGGGCTCTTATCGAACGCGCCGGAATTCCAGAGCGCGTACAAAGTCCCGGCAGCATCGGAGGTCATCGTGATCTGGGCGCCGAGGTATCCCCACTCGCAGCGGGAAAGCGCGCAATCGGGAGGCGCACCGGAGACATCCATCAGCCGTGTAGCCCAACTCTCGCCGCCATTGGACGATTTGCTGACATACAGGTTCTCGCGCCCCTTGGCGCCATCGTGCCGGGTGTATCCCGCCCAGGCCAGGTAGACGGAGCCTTGCGGATCAACCGTTGCCCCTCCAGCCAGCGATCGCACCAGCTTCAGCTTCGGAGCCGCATCAGCCGAGGTGAATGTGACCCCGCCGTCGTGCGAGGAAGCTACCAAAATCTTGTGGTCTCGATTGAACCCGACGTACACGTCCGATCCTCGAGCCGTAAGCACAGGCTTATCGGCGTCGGTAGCTCCGCGGTCGGCCAGCGCAATCGACCAGCTTTGACCGAAGTCCACCGACTTGGCCACCACCATATCGAGCCTCTTGCGCTGCAACCAGGCTGCGTAGACTGTCCTGTGATCGACGGGATCGACTACGATCTGCGGATCGTACTGCCCCGTCCCGGGCGGCGTGATTTCGCGCGGCGGCTGCCAGGTAGCGCCATTGTCGTTGCTGACCACCAGAATCATGGAGGGAAGCGGGCAGGCGCGGCATCCCGGCACGCGACCGTACTGCGGATAAAGAATGTAGGTGTGGCCAAACCCGTCGGTAGCCACGGCAGGCTCCCACTGATCCCCGACGATGAAGCCGACCCGGGCTTGCGGCGTAAAACCTGCTTTCGCGGCGAATGCCGCGGGAACGATCAGGAACAGAAGCGCGATCGCTAAAGCGAGCCGGGGACTCTTATGAGTGCTATGGAAAACCAAGGCCTCAAACCTCAGGCGGGCTGGGGGGCAAAGCCGCTAAGGCAATCTATCGCGGAAAACCAGGCTGAGTCAACCAGGAAGGCTGCGGGGCAGGGTCTGCGGCCTGGTTTTGGCAGGCCGGCCGCCGCTCCACGGCTAAGGGCTGACAATCCCGCGTTGACAGGTGATTCGGGCGAGAGGAAAATAGCTCCGCCCGCGCAGGAGGACTTTATGAATCGCTCTCCCCGGCCCCGCGAGGTTCCCGCCCACCTTGCTGAACCCGACAACGAACTTCATTTTCCAAGGAGCACCTTTATGAACAACTACCCTCGTTCCCCGAGAACTGCCGTTGATCTGCCGCGCCCGCTTCACCAGCGGCTCAACATGTACGCACTTGCGGCGAGCGCCGCCGGAGTAGGAATGCTGGCCGTGGCGCCGCCTTCCGAGGCCAAGATTGTCTACACGGCCGCCCACATCAACATTACTCCGAATCACACCATCCTTCTCGATCTCAACCACGACGGAACGGCGGATTTCAGCTTCAAGAATGTTCTCAGCACGACCAGCGTGGGCTCGTTTCGTTCGGACCGGCTGTCCATTTTCCCCCGCGGCGCAAACCAGATCTGGGGACATAAAACCGGCGCGGGCGGCCACTATGCTTCCGCCCTGGCGGCGGGAATTAAAGTCGGACCCTCGGGCGCCTTTTCGGCAGGCTCCAGATCGATGGCCTACGGACGCGATGACGTTGGTTCTTATTACTGCGAGGGAAAGTGGAACGGGGCGCAGAAGCGTTATCTCGGTTTGAAGTTTACCATTCACGGGAAGACTCACTTTGGATGGGCCCGCCTGAACGTCACCTGCAACCTATACAAAGTCAATGCGGTGCTCACCGGCTACGCCTACGAGACCATTGCTAATAAGTCCATCGTGACGGGCAAGACGAAGGGGCCAGAAGAGATTGTCGGAAGGCCGGATACAGCGGTGACCGCGCCAGTGTCGAACCCGGACAGGCTCGGGCTAATGGCGATGGGCGCGCCTGGACTGTCGATCTGGCGCCGCGAAGAATGAGCTTGGACCTCTGAAGCGATTCGACGGCAGACGTTTGATGGCGTTTCTAAGATGCAGCTACCGACAAGAAGCTGCATCGTGCCACTTTCTGCCGGCTGCGGCATCCAATAGAGTCACTAGGCCGTAAAAGAGGAGTCATCCACATGGCGAAAGCTACGTTTGCGGCGGGCTGTTTTTGGGGAGTCGAGGCTACCTTCCGCCAGCTGCCGGGCGTGATCTCGACCCGAGTCGGCTACACCGGCGGCAACACCGCTGACCCGACCTACAAAGAGGTTTGCACCGACCGCACCGGGCATGCCGAAGCGGTGGAAATCGAATACGATCCCGCGAAGCTTTCCTACGACAAGCTGCTCGAAGTCTTCTGGGAGAATCACGATCCCACGCAGCTAAACCGGCAAGGGCCGGATTGGGGCACGCAGTACCGCTCGGCGATCTTCTTTCACACTCCGGAACAGGAAGCCGCCGCCAAGGCTTCAAAGGAGCAACTGGAGAAATCGCGGCGCTTCAGCAAGCCGATTGTCACGCAAATCGTTCCCGCAGTGACCTTCTTCGAGGCTGAGGATTACCACCAGCAGTATCTGGAGAAGAAGGGCTTGGCGTCCTGCCACATCAAAGCGTAGCCCAAGATCAGGTAGGCCCGGGGCAGGACGAGGGCGTCCGCCCCTACGTTGGTCTGATTTCTGTAACGCCTGTCAGGCTGTTGGGCGGCGGGGGCCGAAGAGCAGCATCAAGGCAAAGCCGGCCAGGTAAAAAGGCGTAACCTCAGAGAGCGTGAAACCCAGAATCCGCAGCACCAATCCAAACAGCGCTACCGACTCGCTCAGAGCGTAGATTACAAGATAGCCCGCGCGCCAACGGTTCAGAGCTGCCGCATTCTCGGGCTGAGAGACCAGCGTCTCTTCCGGCCGCAGTACGAACAGCCGCCGCACGGCGAAAATTATGCCTACCGTGGTGATCGCAATTAAAGTGATCGCAAAGTAGACATTGCGGTCCGGCGCAGCGCTCTGCGCCACGCGCTCGCCGATGAACGCATAGCAGACAATGCTTACCAGCAGGGCGATGCGAACAATCTGGAGGACCTTTCGAGCAGGCTCCATGCGGTAATTGTGACTGCTTTTCCGCCCGCAGGCCGTCCGGAAATTCCGCAGGAACCTTAACCGCCAACAGCAGTGGGTGCTCCCATTCAGGCGCGAATTGCCCGCACATCCAGATATTCAACCTCAACACTCGTCCTGCCATCGCCTGCCCGGTTGTGTTCTTTCCACAGCGACTCGAGCTGCGAAGCCAACGTGGCTTGGCCCTCCGGATCCAGCCTGTTGAAGGCCATTTGCGTCGGGCCAAAGTATTGCCGGAAAAAAGCGACTACTTCGTTCGGAGGAAACGGATAGTCGACCGATACCTTATGCCGCGTCAAACGCAGGTTGGATACTCCTTTCGCGAAGCGTCGCCGCACCGTTTCCTCATCTCCCCACAGCACGGGCGCGGGAACTCCGGGCGGAGGCGGCGCCATTTTCGCCGTGAGTTGAAACGTCTTGCCGACAAACCCTTGGGGCGTCCAGTTGGCCATTGCAATCACGCCCCTTGCGCGGCATACGCGAACGAGTTCTGCAGCCACTTGCTCGGGCCGGGGAGCGAACATCGCTCCAAACATGGTCAGCACTACATCGAAAGCACCATCGGGATAAGGAAGCTGTTCCGCATCGCCCTCCTGAAAATCTATTGTTAATTGTTCCACTGACGCCCGTGCGCGAGCCTGCTCCAGCAAATTGGGAGCAATGTCGATGCCGGTGACCACGCCGCCCGCCCGCGCTGCGGGAATTGCCGTGTTTCCTGTGCCACACGCCACATCGAGCACCCGCGTGCCTTGCGTGATAGCTGTGCGTGCGACAAACTCTTCTGCCGCTTTGGCTGAGAAGGCTGCGATCTGGCCGAAATCTCCAGCCATCCAGGCAGCCTTCTGGGCGACTTTCAATTGCGCGAAATCCGAAGACCCTGATGACATTTGAACCTCAAACCGAATTTATCATTTTTGCTTGTTGTCCGCGCTTCGGAAGCCTTTAATGACCGTGCTCCATCAATCCCGGGCGAATTCGCACAAAGACGTGGAAGGACACCGGATTGTCTCCATAGATTGGATCGAGGGCCGCAGGCTTCGAGTAGAAAGTCACATCTCCCCCCAATCCAACTTGCCAATGCTGGCTGTGGACCAGGTCGCGCACCCCGCCGAAGGTGTAGGCGCCAATGCGGTAGGACGGATGAGTCGGATCCTCGGGAAATAATTCATCCTTATCCACCAGTTCGAGGCGAGTGTACGCGTAGTTCCGCGCCAGAAAGTTCAGCGTCGATTCGAACAGATAGCTGTTCTGGGTAGTGTTGTCCAACTCTTTGTGCTTGCGTCCCCAGATCAGCGAACTTGCCCAGTTGCCGTTCCCCAGCTTCCCACCAGACAGCGGCCGGTTGTACTCGAGCGAGGCCGACTGTCGCAGCTCGTTGTTGGGATCGAGCGCCTCGGGATGCTGCAGAAATCCCACGCTGTATTGCGCGGTCCAGTTGCGCGTGGGCGCCGCACTCACGCGGAACGACCAGGAATCGAGGGGTGCGAGTTGGATGCTCCAGCGCTCCTCATTGGGTTCGTGTGCATTGAAGGCCGAGCCCTCAACTTTGAAGAGGGCAAACTTGGCAAGATTCAAGATGAAGCCAGTAGTGACCACACCAAAGCTGGTGTGTGTGGAGTCCTGCAAATGATGGCCGAGCGGCGCCTCCGGATTCTCCGCGGCCGACTGGCGATGCATGTAGGTCACGGGGCCTAGCGCGGGCTCGGCCGATGGGCCTCCATAGAGCAGCCATGTGACTTTCTCGCTGACCGGCAGCGTGTATAGCGCAGATAACTCGGCAAAAACGTTGTGCGGATGCTGATGATCGACCAGCGGCTGCCCATGATAAGTTTCGCCCGTCTGAAAGAGTTCGGGAAAGCCGGGATGCGGTGAGGTCAGCGACTCCGCCGAAAACATCTGCTGGAGCAGAAGTGTGCCCGCACCCAGCCGATGCTGCTCCATGAACATAAAGTAATTTGTCGACTCCGCCTTGCCCTCGCCGCGTGGCCCACCCTGTTGGTTGTAGGTAATAAACACGTTGTAGTGAAGCATCAACTGCCAGCCTCCAGGCGAAATCATCCACATCGTCTGTGGGACTGAGGCCGGCTGCCATGCCGTGCCCGAGGAGGCGTGGAACGAGGGCACGGAAGACAATGCGGCCTCGCCCATGTTCATGCCTTCCATCCCCGCCATGGTCTGGGCGCACTGGCTCGATGCAGGCATGCTCTTATCGTGATCCCCATTCTGTGCCGCAGCCGGGCTGGCCAGGGCTGCAACGACCAAGAAATGAAAGATTTCTTTTCGCATGAATCAGTCTCGCGCTGACCGGCTTCCTTTGGGTAGCTTCGTGTCTCTTGTGGTCGACGAAGTCCAAATGCAAATGCAATAACCACAAAGGCCACGAAGGTTCACAAAGGAAATGTATTCAACAAAATATGTTTCGGGAGGTATTGAGCGTCGGATTTCCGCCAGGCGCGCGGAGGTCTAGACCCGCAGGGGGGACATGACCGGCGGACCGCCGGATACAACCAAGTAATTCTGGAAGGGATTGAATGCGGCCACCACTGCCGCATACTGAGAGAATACAACCGGAGCCGAACCTTGCAGCAACCACCGCAGAGAACTCTGCTGCAGGATTGCCGGATGATGAGCAACCTGACAACAACTGTGGCTCGCAGGCGCGGGCATGGGAACGTTTCCCGCGTCTTCGTGACATCCGGCAAGCCGCTCATGGGAGGCCGGGTCAGGCCGAAACCCTTGCGCGGCCAGGGGAGCCGTAATCACCGCGCCCAGCAACAGGAGCACCAGCATCTTGGAAAAGGCCTGCATGATTACGATCCGGTAATCTTCAAACGCAGTTCTTCCGGAAGCCGTTCGCGAATCTCCGCCGGCAGGCGATCGTGCACGTGGCGCGCGCCAAGCATGGCGACATCGACCACCGCCATGGGCGCGGGCGTAGCCACTGCCACGATCAGCCAAATCAACGCCGACAGCGCGAAACCCACCAGCGCCGCAATCTCGAGCCAGAAAGCGTTGCGCGGACCAAAGTGGCGAATCACTCCAAAAGCCAACAGGAACACACCTGCGGAAACCGATGCCAGAGCAATCAATGCGATGTCAATGGTGCGATGCAGGCGCTGGCGGCTGCGGCAGTGCTCGCAGGCCGCAAAATGTTCCTCATAGTCGCTACCCATCTCCGGCGCCAGGCCGGAAATGTCATAGCGCCAGCCGGCCAGAATCTTGCCAACGATGGGGTCAATGCACTGACTCATATGAACTACTGATTTGCTTAGTCTACCTGCTCCAGAGCAACTTACAACCGGATTGGTTGCATGGGTTCGGTTTGCGCCGCCAGCATGACCCGATTCTGCAGGAGTGTCCGGCGACCGGACAAAGCCTTTTCCGCCTCTCTCAGAGCACATTCAGGATGGTTATTCTGCTCGGAGAGATGCGCCAGCACTATATAGGATGCATGTCCATCATAACCGGAGGCAAAGAATTCCGCGAGCTTCTCATTCGACAGATGCCCTGTGGGACTGCCGACACGTTGTTTCACCGACCAGGGATAAGGCCCGTTGCGCAGCATCTCCAGATCGTGATTCGATTCGATGACCAGAACGTCGCAAGCCCGCAAGTTGTCTTTCACGTTCGCGAGCAGTCGTCCAAGATCGGTGGCAATCGCGATCTTGATGCCCTCCGCACGGAAGGTGAAACCTACTGGATCGACCGCATCGTGAGGAATGGTGAACGGCGTAACCCCAATGTCTCCGATATAGAAACTGCGCCCGGAGGAGAAGTATTCCAGCCGCGCCAGCTCCGGCCGCTCCCCCGCAGCATCGCGCATCGATCTTGACCAGGCCTGATGCGTCGCCCCAGTCATGAACACAGGAATCTTGAGTTTGCGTGCCAGCACCAGCAGGCCAGACACATGGTCGGTGTGCTCATGCGTAATCACAATCGCGGAGAGAGAATGAGGATCGTCTCCCGCAGCCTTCATGCGTTTGAAAGTTTCGCGGCAGGAAATGCCAGCGTCGACAAGAATGCGCGTCGATGAACTTTGCACAATCGTGCTGTTTCCCCGGCTGCCGCTGGCCAGCACCGAGACCGAAACGCCCATGCGCGCAGCATACTCCCTCCGACTGTGGAAACAGAAGTAACTTTCTGGCTAGCCCGATACTTTTGGGTGGGGTGGGACTTAGCAATCAGCATTTGGCACTTAGCATTTAGCCAAAAATTTGTGCTCTGCCAGAAATCTAAGGAGCTAAGTGCCAAGTGCTAACTGCCAACTGCCGCTCCCCTACAAAATCACCCGCTCGTCCCCCACTCGCCGCGTCACGTGCTCGCGATCCAGATACTCCAGCAAAGGAATCGCATACTTGCGGGTAACGCCGGTCAGGTCTTTGAAACGCGCGACATCGAGCCGGGGCGACTTTGCTTTTTCCGCAGCCATGCGCTTGCGGAGATCCGACAACGCATCCCGATGAAAGACCAGATCGTCTGAAATCTTGATCAAAATCTTATCGCGCAGCAGCAGCGTAACGATTTTCTGGGCGCGCGCTTTATCCACCTTCAATCCCGCAAGCACGTCTTTCAACGCTGGCACTTTGAGACCGGCATTGGCGAACGCGGCCTCGATGATCTTCTTCGACTCGGCTTCTTCATCCTTCATCACCACACCGCGTCCCGCCAGGCGCACCAGTTCGCCGGCAAGTTCGATCTTCCTGGCGCGCAGCGCCTCATCGAAGACGCTGGCAAAGACCTCTGGCGCAACCTCGGAAAAACGTCCGCGCAACTCCTCCTTGCTCATGCCGGGAACTAGGGCGTTGTGTTTGTGAAAGGCGTCAAGGGCCGAAACAAAATCAGTTCGGACGAGATCCAACGCCGGCCTGGAAATAAAAACGTCACCGATGCGGACAATCTCAGGAGTGGCCGAAACCCCGGAGACAATTTTTTGCGCTGGCCAGCCCGTACGAGCCACTGCATCCGCGATGCCGAGCCCTCTGGCGCCGCTTCCCGCCACCCGCGCGCGAAGCATACCAGCCCGCAACTCTTCGGTAAGCATCTTGAGGAAATGCGCGTAACCAGTCGCATCCTTGACTTTCTTCGGAGGAGCATTCTCGACCACCACACCTCCGCCGCTCGTGACCACCGGCGAAAACTGCCGGATGATGAACCGATCCCCCGGCAGCAGTAACGCGGGTTCGCTTAGCCGCAGTTGCGCGAAAGCGGTTTCGCCTGGCCCTACCTGCTTCTGGCCGTACAGCACGACCGTCGCAATGCTCTCGGAGGTGTAGGAGTGGAAGTGCACGCGCGCGCGGTCTTTCAGCGGTTTTGCCGAAGCGAGCAGCGACAGTTCTACATCCACGCGAGCGGTTGCATGAAAAGTCGAAGCGGGAGCAAGCGTCATTCCGCGCGCCAGTTCTTCGGTGGTCGCGCCCGCCAGGTTCAGCGCTGTCCGTTGGCCGGCAACCGCGCGCTCCGCCGATTTTCCATGCACCTGCACCCCGCGTACTCGCACCCGCTTCCCGGTGGGAAAAACCTCAAACTCGTCTTCTTTTTCGATGGTGCCGGAGACCAGGGTCCCTGTGACCACAGTGCCAAAGCCTTTCATGCTGAACACGCGATCGATGGGCAGGCGCGCAATCGCGTTGGAATCCTTGGCCGGAACCTCGGCAGCCACTCTGACCAACTCGCGCTTGAGATCGTCAATCCCGGCCCCGGTCAGCGAACTGACAGCCACCATGGGGTTGGGGTAACCGAGCAATGACCCGCGCAGGAAGTCCTGCACCTCCGCCCGCACCACTTCCAGCGTTTCCTGATCGACGGCGTCCGACTTGGTCAAGACCGTGATGCCCCGCCGCACCGCCAGCAAGCGGCAAATATCGAAGTGTTCGCGAGTCTGCGGCTTGATCGATTCGTCCGCGGCAATCACCAGCAGCACCAGATCGATTCCACCCACTCCAGCCAGCATATTGCGGACAAAGCGCTCGTGCCCCGGAACATCGACGAACCCCAGCCGGAGAGTCTCGCCGCCGGGCATGGGCAACTCAACATTGGCAAAGCCAATGTCGATGGTGATCCCGCGGCGCTTTTCTTCTTCAAGCCGGTCGGCGTCGATGCCGGTGAGGGCCTTTACTAAAGCGGTCTTGCCATGGTCAATGTGGCCTGCGGTGCCTACGATGACGGACTTCATTGTGTGAACAGTATAGCGTCGTGCTTCAACGGCCTTGAGCGTGAATACTGCTCCTAATCTCGCTGAGACGTGAGATCGGGTTTCTCTGCGGCCTCTGCGGCTGGTCTCAGCGCCCTCGGCGTTTTACGGTTTTGATGGCAGCAAACACAAGGGTCTTAAATCGCAGAGGCCGCTGAGAACCGCCCGCAGAGTGCGCAGAGAACTCCGCAAAAGCTTTTTCTATTCAGCCGCGCCTCAAAATGCGACAATAGTATTTCCTCATGACCACAGCCTCCACTCTTGCCATTACTCCAGAAATCGTTCGCGAGCATGGCCTCACCCCTGACGAATACGAGAAAATCAAACAACTTCTCGGCGGACGCGAGCCGACTATCACCGAACTCGGCATTTTCAGCGTGATGTGGAGCGAGCACTGCTCCTACAAATCTTCCCGGGTCCATCTGAAGCGGCTGCCGACGCGCAGCCGTCGCGTTGTGCAAGGCCCGGGCGAAAACGCGGGCATCATCGATATTGGCGATGGCTGGGCCTGCGCCTTCAAAATCGAATCACACAACCATCCTTCATTCATTGAGCCATTTCAGGGTGCGGCCACAGGCGTCGGCGGAATCCTCCGCGACATCTTCACCATGGGCGCCCGGCCAGTCGCGGTAATGGATTCGCTGCGCTTTGGCCCCGTCCAAAATCACCTGGGGACGGGAAAATCTGAACCTCCACAAGCCGAGATTCACAAGAATCACTCGCTGCTCGAAGGAGTAGTCAGTGGCATCGCATCTTATGGCAACTGTTTTGGCGTCCCCAACCTCGGCGGCGAAACCAAATTCGAAGCTTGCTATTCGGGCAATCCGCTGGTCAATGCTTTTGCTCTTGGCCTGGTGCGGCGCGATCAAATCTTCTACGCGAAGGCCGCGGGTGAAGGCAATCCAGTGATTTATGTGGGATCGAAAACCGGACGCGATGGCATCCACGGCGCCACTATGGCCAGCGAAGAATTCAGTGAGGCATCGGAGGCGAAGCGGCCGAATGTTCAGGTTGGCGATCCGTTTCTCGAGAAGCTGTTGCTCGAAGCTTGCCTTGAAGCCATGCAGACGGGCGCGATCGTTGGCATTCAGGACATGGGTGCCGCAGGTCTGACCTGCTCCACCTGCGAAATGGGCGCGCGCGGCCACGTCGGAACCGAGATCGAACTGGACCGCGTGCCGCAACGCGAAACCGGCATGACGCCATACGAGATCATGCTCAGCGAATCCCAGGAGCGCATGCTGCTGGTGGCGCAGAAGGGCCGCGAAGAAGAAGTCTTCCGCGTATTCGAGAAGTGGGGACTCGACGCCGTCGAAATCGGCCGCGTCACGAGCGACGGCAAGATGCGCGTGCTGCACCACGGGGAGGTTGTCTCCGAGATTCCGAACGAAGCGCTCACCGACGATGCGCCCCTGTACCGGCGTCCACTGGAAAGATGGGAGCCGCCGGTGCCGCGGGAGATGCCTGCATCGATCACGCTGGCGGAAGCGGGTGATTTCACCGGGAACTTGAAGCGCCTGCTGGCCAGCCCGAATATCTGCGGCAAGCGTTGGGTATGGCAGCAGTACGATCACATGGTGCAGACCAACACGGTTGAGGGGCCGGGCGCTGGGGACGCTGGAGTGATCCGCATTAAAGGTTCGCAACGAGGGCTCGCGATGGCGCTCGATGGCAATAGCCGTTGGTGTTATCTCGATCCGCAGCTCGGGGCGATGCACGCCGTGGCCGATGCCGCTCGCAACGTAGCTTGCTCGGGCGCGACTCCGGTGGGTGCGACCAATTGCTTGAACTTCGGCAATCCGGAGAAGCCGCAGATCATGTGGCAGTTCTCGAAAGTGATCGATGGCATCACCAAAGCCTGCGAAGAACTCGACGTCCCGATTACCGGCGGGAACGTCAGCTTTTATAACGAAACGCTGGGGGAAGGAATTTATCCCACACCGGTGATCGGAATCGTCGGCATTCTCGAAGATGTTCACAAAGCCGTGTTTCCGCACTTTCGCGAGCCGGGAAGAGCTGTTGTTCTGCTGCGTGCCTCGGAGCCGGGAGACTTGACGGATGCGGAATCCGAGTTTGGCTCGTCCGAGTATGCCAAGGAAATCTTGGGTGCAGTATGGGGATTTCCTCCAGCGCTCGAACTCGAACGCGAGGCGGCACTGCAGAAAGCGCTGGTCGAGATGATTGGGGCGGGCTTGGTCGAGTCCGCTCACGATTGCTCGGAGGGTGGTATTGCGGTCACGCTGGCGGAATCCGCCTTTGCCAACGGCGTGGGGCTACGAATGAATCTGGCATCGCTCGGCTTGCCGCCGGAGTTTGTTTTGTTCGGCGAGGACGCCAGCCGTGTCGTGATCTCGTGCGACCGAAGCAGTCTGCAGGGAATCCAACAGGTATCGAGTAAATATGGGCTCTCCGCGAATGAGATCGGTGAGACCGTTTCTGATCAAGTAGAGATCAAGCTGGATGGCCGGGTGGTGGTGTCGGCGGCGGTGAAGGAGTTACGAGATTCTTTCGAGGGCGCCCTGGAGGCGGCGTTGAAGGCTGATCCGGATACGGTTGCGTTTGATTAAGAAACTGCCGAGCTTTGCTCGGCCTAACAGCCGGGGGCGGCTGTCCCCACATGAGTGTTCAAGCTGATCGCTAAAGGCTAAGTGCTAAATGCTAACCTCCGACAAATTTCGCGACGAGTGTGGAGTGGTGGCGGTTTATTCGCACCTGGAGGCTGAGAAGCTCGCCTACCTTGGCCTGCACGCCCTGCAACACCGGGGCCAGGAGTCGGCGGGCATTGTGACCTCCGACGGCATGGCTCTGCACATGCACAAAGCCATGGGCCTGGTCGCCGACATTTTTCAGGAAGCGGTTCTGGCTAAGTTGCCTGGAACGCTGGCGATCGGTCATACGCGTTATTCGACCGCAGGCGATTCGGCACTGCTCAACGCGCAGCCCATCATGGTGCAGTCGAATAAAGGCATGGTGGCTTTGGCGCACAACGGCAACCTGGTCAATGCACAGGACATCCGCCATCGCCTGGAGAGCCAGGGCTCGATTTTCCAGACCAGCAGCGACACCGAAGTGATCGTGCACTTGATCGCACTCTCGAAAGAGCAAACCCTTCCCGAAGCTATTGCCGATGCGCTGCGCCGGGTCGAGGGCGCATTCTCGCTGGTCATGATCAGTCCCGACCGGATCTTTGCGGCCCGCGATCCGCGCGGTTTTCGGCCGCTCGCGATGGGACGAATTCCCGCCATCGACGGCGAAAAGCAGGACACGATCGTGTTTGCCTCCGAAACTTGTGCGTTCGATCTGATCGGCGCCACCTTCGAGCGCGACGTGAAGCCGGGCGAGTTGATCGTCGTCGGCCCCGAGGGAATTACTTCGCGAGCGTATACGCCGGCGCTGGCGCAGTCGAGCTGCATCTTCGAGCACGTTTATTTCTCGCGCCCTGACAGCCGCGTGTTTGGACGGGCGGTGCAAGAGAGCCGCGAGGAGCTAGGGCGGCAATTAGCGCGCGAAGCGCCGGCGGAGGCGGATGTCGTGGTTCCGGTGCCGGACTCGGGTGTAACCGCGGCTGTTGGCTACGCGGCGGAGAGTGGGATTCCTTTTCGCTTTGGGCTCATTCGTAATCATTATGTTGGACGCACGTTCATCGAACCTCGACAAAGCGTGCGCGACTTTGGGGTGAAGCTGAAGATCAATCCGGTGCGCAGCCTGCTTGAAGGCAAGCGCGTAGTGTTGATTGACGATTCGATCGTTCGCGGCACCACCAGCCGCAAGATTGTGCGCATGGTCCGCAGTGCTGGCGCCAAAGAAGTGCACATGCGCATTTCCTGCCCGCCGACGATTTCACCCTGCTTCTACGGAGTGGACACGCCTTCGAAAAAAGAACTGATCGGCGCGAACAAATCGGTCGAGGAAATTCGCGAGTTCATTGGCGCCGACTCGCTGGCGTATCTCTCGCTCCCGGGATTGAAAAAAGCCTGCGGCGACGGCGAGAAAACCAGCTACTGCACGGCTTGCTACACCGGCATCTATCCCACCAACTGGGTAGATGTGGAAGAGATTCAACCAGCCAGCGTGGGCAAGCAGTAAAGCCTGTCCGGCCTGTTCGCGGTATCCTTCACAACACATCCTGTAACGCTACGAGCTGCCGATCAGGACTCCCGTGATGAAGACCAGGGCGCCACCCAAGGCTACCTGCAGCGCGGCGGAGACTGTCGGCGTGTCCATGTAGCGATGCCGGATCCAGGTGATGACCCCCAACTCGACCAGCACCACCACGAAGGCAACAGCCAGAGCCAGACGGAAGCTGGGTAGCAGGAACGGCAAAGTGTGGCCCACTCCGCCCAACGCGGTCATGGCGCCACAGATCAATCCGCGGACCCAGGGATGGCCGCGGCCGGTAAGGCTTCCGTCATCAGAGAGCGCCTCGGCGAATCCCATGCTGATGCCTGCGCCTACCGAAGCTGCCATGCCAACCAGAAACGCGTCCCAGGGATTGCGTGTCGCGAATGCGGCGGCGAAGACTGGCGCTAACGTGGATACCGAGCCGTCCATCAAACCGGCAAGGCCCGGTTGTACGATCTGTAGAACGAAGAGCCGGCGGCGGGCGCGCTCTTCGTCTTGCTTCACATCGGGGCTCAACTCTTCTTCCTTTAACTCCTGGGCGCGGTCTTCGTGGGCGCGCTCTTCCTGGGCCAGGTCGTCGAGCAGTTGGCGAATGCTGGCATCCTCGGTTCGCCCTGCGGCTTTTTCATAGAACCTGCGAGTTTCTACCTCGATGGCGCTGGCTTCGTTGCGCACTACGTCGAGGCGGAGAGGGCGCGCCAGCCAAACCGGTTTTCGCTGTACGAAGCCCTTTATGTCATGGCGGCGGATCAGCGGGATGTGCTCTCCGAATTTCTGCCGGTATAACTCGATCAAACGTCGGCGGTGTCCGGATTCCTCGTCGCGCATGCCTTCGAACACGGCGGAGGAAGCGGGGAAGTCCTGGCGCAAACCTTCGGCGAAATCGGCGAAGATGCGCTCGTCTTCCTCTTCGAGTGAAATGGCCAGCGCCAGAATTTCGCGCTGGGTAAGAGTTTCAAAGTTCTTCATGGCGGATAGTGTAATTGGAGGCGATGATCTTCTGCATTACCGATGCAATACGTCTTTGTAATGGGGCGAGGTCATGGGGCGAGACCGCGAGAGGGCTCTCAGGTCGAAAAAATTAGACTAGTTACCATCTGGTTATCTTAGGCTCCACCCCCCTCCCCCTCGATCTTTTGGAATCATGGGGTTAGAGCCGGACTACCCTCAAAATCTTTGAGTTTAAAGGACTTATACGCAAAATATTCCGGACAAAGGAGTTAGGGTCATATTTCCGCGATGCAGTGACCGTCCTTCCTATGGAGTACGCGAGCAGTCGAACAACCGTCAATGTGAGGGTCGGGACGAAGGCGTGGCAAGGGTTCGAAGAAATCGTCCCAATTGGTGGGCGCAATTACGAAGAGCGAGCCTGCAGTGAACCTCGGTGACCCGAAGTTCACTACGGCTACATTAACTGTGAGCTACCGGCGCTAATACGCCCAGAAAGGGCCGGTTCCGCCCGAGACGGTTTGGCCGTCGATGGCGGTAAAGACGGTCTTGCCGTAAAAGAAAGGCAATCCCCAGTCAAACGTGCACGAACCGCCGCTGGACGAGCAAGTGTTTGCTGTTCCCTGTGGTCCGGCTAGCGTGCCGAATGCGGCGTCGTTGGGGTTGTTGTTGAAAAGGTTGTCGGCGTTGTCGACGCTGAAACTCACAGTGCTTATTGGCGTACCCGTCGCTCCTTCGTTGATCGCCGATTGGGCGGTGAGACTGGCCGGACAATAGAAGGAAGTATTGTCCGTACACACTGTTATGGAAGACGGGAAAAACAGCGCGTTCGAACCGCTGTCAATAAAACTGGCGTTAAGGGTTTGGCCGGCGTAGACGGTGATAAAGTTGTCATTCGTGTCAAGCCCAAAGATGGTTGCGGAACCCAATGCATTGTTTGACTGCGTCGCAATGCCAAAAGTCAGAGAGCCACTGACCGTGGGGGCGGCACTTTGAACGGCGGGGAATTGGATAACGACACCATTGTTATCTGTGCTGAACAAAACTACCGGGTTTGTCACCTGCGCGGACGCGGGCACAAATACCGCCGAGTCAGTGGTCGAGCATCCTGAGGTGGGGCATTCGAAGTACACGTTAGGAGGCGTTGTCGTCACGCTTCCGTCGCAAAAATCGGCGCCCGCAAGAATGCAGTCCGTCGGTTCGAGGCCCACTCCCAGAATGCCGTTGGCACCCAGAAGCGTCGGCGTGTTCTCATTTATTGTTCCGCCGTTCGTACAAGCCGTTGGTATATTCGAGTTTGAGTTGCTTACGGTTTGGACGTTGGTTGTCCCGGCAACTTCGCCACCTATCTTGATGTCGGCTTGTTGTACTGGCCCCCAGAGGTATGAAGTGTCCAGGAACTGAACGCAGTTATTCAGGATATCGCCGTTGCTGGTATCGACCACCGAAGGAAGCGAAAGACCTGGAATCACCGACTGCAGAATTCTCAAGCCGGAGGATCCTGTGTCGACCTGGATATGGTCCACCGTTTGGCACGTGCTAGTACCTGGAATGCAGAGCGTGAGGCTGACAAAGGCGAGGTTGGCATCTACCTGTGTAGGCACAGGCCCGGGGTCGACGGTTAGTGCCGCAACATTTGGACCTGCGCCGGAAGGAAACACCGTAATCCCCAGTGTCGCCGTCGCCGCAGAGCTGGCTATCGACGTCGCCGTTATAGTCACGGCAGTATTGCTGGTCACGCTAGCTGGCGCAAGGTAGGTCACCGCAGTTGTTGTCGGGTTAGTTAGAGAGCCAACCTGTGGGGAAAGTGACCAAGTCACGCCTTTCTTGCTGGTGTCGTTGCTAAGCGTCGCGTTGACGCTGAGTTGCTGTCCCTGATTGATTGTTTGTGGGGCGGCTGGCGATAGGGAGATGGTGACGGCGGAAGTTTGTACCGCGATCTGTATCATTGCGGTGACGGTGGAACTGGCATTCGAGGTTGCCGTAATCGTCACAGTTGTCGCGGTCGGGACGCTCGTTGGTGCGGTATAGGTTGCTGTGGTCGTGGTCTGATTGCTCAGGGCACCAAAGCCACTTGGGGTAAAACTCCAAGTCACGCCTTTATTGCTTGGATCGTTCACAACCGTAGCGGTTATGGTCGACGATTGGCCGGGATTCAATGAAGTGGTGCTGGCCGACAATGTAATCGTAACCGGAATCCCGGCTGGTGTCCCGCTACTGCTGCATGCCCCTAGAAAGGCCAACCCTGCGACCAAAACTATCGCTGAAAGTGCGCGCACGCTTCCTCCTCTACCGTATGTCATTGGTACTGACTCCCTGCGGGAACTTTCCGGGATCGTAGGCTCTGCCGGAATAGGACCGCATGTGGCCGTTGGATTCAACTACCAATCCAGGCTGTTGGATATTTAGTGGGGCGCGACCTCGGTGAGCGGTCCTCTGGGCCTGTGCAGCGGAGGTGTACGCGTCAAAGTAGCTGCCAAGAAGTTGCTTCATGTCGGGAATAAACGGGCCTTGCCAGGAGACGCCAAATACCTCACCGGAGGATGAAGCATACTCGTGCACTACCGTGCCGTTGCCGGCTTTGATCTCATGAACGGTATAGAAATTGTGTTCCGTCGTCTTCAGCGTGCCCTTCATCTGGACCTGATCCTCTTGCACCGAGGAGACGTCGCCGCCGAGGGCGGCCAATGCGGGCAGAGGCAGGGCTAGCATCAGGAGAACAATTGTCATCCAGGACGTATGGGACAGCGAGATCCAAGAGTTTGATTTCATGTGACTCACTCCGCTTTCTTTAATACGCGAGGCTGGGGTCGTTGCTTTGAACCCGAAAGATGGCGTTAAGTTGCGGTTGGCGGCTAGGATTTGCATCGCGGTTTCCCTCGTGGCTCCTGGTTGCGGCGTCTGGTCGAGCACTTTGCCAGTCTGTGCTAATACTCCTGTGCGCTTAAGCCTTTGCCTCAGGGGCTAAAAGCCCGCGTTTCTCGCGGCTCTATTGGCACGGCTGAAGCCGTGCCCTTCCCAAGAAGAGCACTTACGAAACAAGTCCTAGCAAGATCAATTACAAGCAACAGCAGCCCTCAAAGACTGCGGACAAGAGTGTCCGCCCTACGCGGCCAGATTTATTGCATTTTATCCTTTTTACAGTCCGGGGGTGTAAAGGGTTGTAAAGTTCCTTTACTATTCGCATTCCCCCGTGCGATTGGCACGAGCGTGGACTAAGCGATAAATTGTTAGGCGGAGAGATTGATGGCGACGTGCGTATCGTGTGGTTCACAAGTGCCGGACAGCGGACGCTTCTGCGTGTCCTGTGGTGCGGCGATGGTGTCTGGGGACGAACTCGCGACCATGGAGTTCGTGGACTCGAAGCCCAGGGCGTCTGCGAGGGCGTCTTCCGGCTCAGCGAGGGTTTCGAGTTCTTCCGGCGGTTTGTTGACCGAGGGACGATTTCTTCCGGGACGCCTGCTGGCCGGGCGGTATCGCATCATTGCATTGCTGGGCCGGGGCGGCATGGGAGAGGTTTATCGCGCCGATGACCTGACGCTGGGGCAGCCGGTTGCGCTCAAGTTTCTTCCCGAAGAGGCGAGCCAAGATGAAACTCTGCTGGAGCGCTTCCGCAATGAGGTTCGGCTCTCGCGGCGAGTTTCGCATCCGAACGTCTGCCGGGTTTATGACGTGGGCGAAGTGGATGGGCACACCTTCTTCACCATGGAGTATGTGGACGGCGAGGATTTGGCGTCTTTGTTGCGGCGTATTGGGCGCCTGCCCGCGGACAAGGCTTTGGAAATCGCGCGCCAGCTTTGTGCTGGTTTGGCCGCGGCTCATGCCAAGGGCGTGCTGCACCGCGATTTGAAACCAGCCAACATCATGCTCGATGGCCGGGGTCAGGTCGTGGTCACAGATTTTGGCCTTGCCGGATTGGTGGACCAGATTCCGGGCAGCGATGTGCGCAGCGGCACGCCGGCGTACATGGCTCCCGAACAACTGGAAGGCAAAGAGGTCAACGCCAAAAGCGATATTTACTCGCTGGGCCTGGTGCTCTACGAAATCTTCACCGGCAAGCGGGCGTTCAGCGTGGAGTCATTGCCGGAACTGGTCCGGGTGCGCAGTGAATCGGCGCCCAGCAAGCCATCGACGCTGGTGAAAGATCTTGATCCCGCGGTGGAGCGGGTGATCTTGCGTTGTCTCGAAGCCGATCCGGCAAACCGGATGAGTTCGGCAATGAGTGTTGCGGCGGCGCTGCCGGGAGGCGACCCGCTGGCTGCCGCGCTGGCGGCGGGCGAAACGCCATCGCCGCAGATGGTCGCGGCGGCGGGAGAGACCACGGGACTGGCGCCACGAACGGCAGTGCTCTGTTTAGCGGCAGCGATTCTGGGCTTGGTTCTGGTCAGCTATTTTGCGATTAAGACGAGCGGCATGGGAAAGCTGGGCCTGGAGCAATCGCCGGAAGTGTTGACCCATAAGGCGAAAGAAATTGTCGGCCAACTGGGGTATGCGGATAAGCCCGCGGATAGCGCCATCGACTTCTCTTATGACAATGATTTTCTGACTTATGTGGATAAGAATGACAAGCCACATCCGCAATGGAACGAAGTGCTGTCTGGTGGGCCAGCAGTGCTGCAGTTTTTGTACCGGCAAAGCCCGCAGTACATGATGGCGACCGATTTCCATGATTCGTCGTTGACTCCGGGAATCGTAACTGGCGATGACCCGCCGCCGGTGCTATCGGGAATGGTGAACCTGACGATGGATCCGCGAGGACGCTTGACGTTCTTCCAGGCGATCCCGCCGCAAATGCAAAGCGAGGATGTCAGGACGCATGCGCAGGCGGTTGATTGGAGTACGCTGTTTCGCGAAGCCGGCCTGGATGCGACGCAATTCAAGCCGACAGAACCATTGTGGACTTCGCTAGCTGCTTCGGACACGAGGGCGGCGTGGACTGGAACGTGGCCCGGCACCAGCCGTCCTCTGCGGGTTGAAGCGGCTGCGTTTGAAGGCAAGCCGGTGTTCTTTTCGCTGATCGGTCCTTGGACTCGTCCGCAACGCATGCGTCCGGACCCGCCGACGACCACGGGGCAAAGAGCGGGGCAGTTGCTTCTTCTAGCAATGATTCTGTCGGTGGTGGCAGGTGCTGCGTTGCTGGCGCGCCGAAACTACATTCGAGGAAGAGGCGACCGGCGCGGCGCGTTCCGACTGGCTTGCGTACTTTTTGTGACGCTGATCGCATTGTGGCTGTGTCGAGGGCACATGGTGCCGAGTGTGGAGATGCTGTTTCCATTCACGATGGCTATCAGCACGGCGCTGTTTTTCGCAGGCCTGATATGGGTGCTGTATCTTTCGCTCGAGCCTTATGTGCGCCGACACTGGCCACAGGCGTTGGTCTCCTGGAGCCGGATTGTGATGGGCCGGTTGCGCGATCCGCTGGTGGGGCGCGATGTTTTGTTTGGCGTAATCCTGGGGGTCGTGTGGATCCTGACTTTCGAAGTCAGTCAGTTGCTGACGATGGGTAAGGGCGCGCCTCCGCAATTCTTTTCGACGAGTTACCTTTTGGGCGGCCGCCACGTGCTGGAAGCTTTGTTATTTCGAATCCCGGACTCAATCGAAGCCACGTTGCTTTTCTTTTTCCTGCTCTTCGTGTTGCGGGTTGTGCTGCGGAAGGAATGGCTGGCGGCCATGGTGTTCGTGGCGATATGGGTCACGTTGAAAACCTTGGGCAGCGATTATCCGTGGATTGAGGGAACGGCGTATGCGCTGCTTTATGGAGGGGCGACCATCGTGGTGTTTCGAGTCGGGTTCGTAACTTTGGGTGTCGGCATCTTCACCACCGAGTTGCTGTCGAGTGTGCCTTTAACTCTGGATTTTTCGGCTTGGTATTTGAGCAGTGTGTGGCTCCCGCCGTTGGCCCTTGGTGCGCTCGCGGTTTGGGGCTTTTACAGTGCGCTGGCGGGGCAGAAATTGTGGAAGGCTGAGTTGTTCAGCTAGGCAACTGGGTGCGTCCACGCCCGCCTGCATTCCCATCAGCTCAGGTCGGCGTCTTCGGCGATTTCACTGATTGCAATCGGCGCCATGTTTCCCTGGTGCAGTTGCTGGTTGAGTTGTGGCAAGCGAGTCGTCTTGAAGTGATTCCAATCGGCAATGCGCAGCTTTAACGCCTGGCTTGATTCGTGATACAACGCGACGGCCTGCGAAGGTACGGCGCGATCTCCGCTCTCGACGACTGCCAACGCGGAGGTGAGCCCGGCGCTGGCATTTTCGAGTCCGATCGCGTTAGTCGTGCTTTCACTGTCGGCGAGTATCTGCCGGATTTCCGTTTCCAGCCGGGATACGGTGGACTTCAGATCAGCGTGAGCTCCGTCTAGTTTTTGATCCAAGTCAGACAATTGTTTCTGCACCGACCGGATCTGAGCCAAAGCTTGCCGTCCGTGGACGGCTTCGGTGAAAATCTGGCGGCCGAGTTGGAGTTGCTGCTCCAGGTCGCGAGGAGTTGCAGGGGATCGCGGATCCATCACGATCTTTAATGGCTGGCTCAAAACCTTATCGTCGACAGTGAGCCGGACTTGGTAAGTGCCCGGAACTGCGCGTGGTCCTCGGGGAGAGCGATACTCGTATTCGCTGGATTGATCTGCAGCTTTACCGCTGGGGGTGCCCCATGCCAGATTCCAGACAAAGCGATGCATCCCTGGGGTGGTCTCAAGAATCTGGGATTTGGGGAGCCATCGATCGGCGATGGGGAGGGCAGGACGCTTCTCCTCGGGCGCGTCATCCGAGGAAAACGTTCGAACCAGATTCTGCTTGTCGTCAAGAATCTCAAGCTTGATGTGGTTTGCGGCTGCGTTGAGGTGGTAATCGATGACGGCGCCATTGGGCGGATTGTTCGCGGTCGGCTCTTCCGGCGGCAATGGAGTGCCGAGGAAACTATCGTTATCGACGCGGATGGCTGTGGCCGGGCGATAGAGATACGCGCTATCAGCTTTCACGGCGTCTTGCGCCTGCCTCAATGGAGTGATGTTGTCGAGAATCCAGAACGCGCGTCCGTGAGTCGCGACGGCGAGGTCATCTCCATGAATGGCCAGGTCGTGGATTGAAGCTGTGGGAAGATTCAGCTGTAGCGATTGCCAGTGATCGCCGTCGTCGAACGAAACGTAAACACCGAGTTCGGTACCGGCGAAGAGCAAGCCGCGGGTTTGGGGATCTTCGCGGACCGACCGCAAGAATGAAGATGCGCCGATGCCGCCGGTGATCAGTTGCCAGGTCGCGCCGTAATCGCGCGTGCGGTAGAGATATGGCTTCTGGTCATCAAGGCGATGGCGATCCACGGCTGCGTAGGCTTCAGCGGGATCGAAGTGCGAGGCTTCGATCAGCGAGATCTTGCTCCAGTCGTTGAGGCCGGTGGGCGTGACATCTTTCCAGGTCTTTCCGCCGTCTCGCGTAATGTAAATCAAGCCTGTGTCGCTGCCCGCCCATATCAGGTTTCCGTTCAGGTTCGAAGGCGCGATTGTGTAGACGACGCCGTATCCTCGTTGCTTCGCGTTCGCGACCGTAGTTGGACCTTCGGGCTTCTTATCGCCTGGATGCTGCGTCGATCCGGTCAGATCGGGACTGATGGTTTCCCAATGCAGGCCGCCGTCGATTGTCTTCATTACGTACTGAGTGCCCAGATAAAGAGTTTTCTTGTCGAACGGGGACATGACCAGCATGGGAGTCCAGGGATCGCGATACTTGCGAGCGTTGATGTCGACACCAAAATTCGGCATGGGCCACGGAGTAATATCCTGGCTGAATGAAGTTCGAATGTTGAAGCGCACGACGTCGCCGTAAGTGCCGGTCAGGTAGACGATGCTTGCGTCTTTGGGGTCCGGGACCATGTATCCGCTCTCGCTGCCGCCCGACGGAAACCAATCGCGCGGCGTGATTTGTCCGGCGTCAGAGCGGCTGCGAACCGCTGCGCTTCCGCTGTCTTGCTGGGTACCGAAAACCACGTAGGGAAATTGGTCGTCCGTGACAACATGGTAGAACTGCCCGGTGGGCTGGTTGTACCAGGAACTCCAAGTGCGTCCGTAATCGAGACTGATGGTTGCGCCTTGATCGGTGCCGAGAATCATTCGAGAAGAATCTTTGGGATCGATCCAGATCTGGTGATAATCGTCTCCGCCGGGTGCGCCGCGCACGATTGAAATTGTTTTGCCGCCGTCTTCGGAGCGGTAGAGCGCGACGTTGGGCACATAAATGACATCGGGATTATTTGGGTCGAGCGTGATATTTCCGAAATACCAGGCACGGCTGGCGAGACGGCGGTCGTCGTTCTGCAGCGTCCACGTGTCACCTCCGTCGTCGGAGCGATAGAGTCCGGGTTTCTTCGAGGAGCTGATGAGCGCGTACACTCGTTTGCCGTTAGGCGAAACGGCTACGGCTGTGCGGCCCCAGTCACCTTCGGGAAGTCCTTTCCCGGTGAGCCGCGACCATGACTGACCGCTATCCTGCGAGCGGAAGAGACCGCTGCCCGGGCCGTCGAGCGGCGCATACGTGCTCCACGGCGGACGCTGGCTTCGCCACGTGGCGGCAAATAGTAGTTTAGGGTCTTCGGCGGCGATGGCAAGAGCAGAGACTCCAATCTCCGCGCCTTGATCGAGAACCTTCGTCCAACTCGCGCCGCCGTCCGTTGACTTGTAGACACCGCGCTCATGGTTCGGTGCGTAAGCGTGTCCGAAGGCGCCAACGTATACGATGTTCGCATTTTGCGGATCCACAAGGATGCTGCTGATCTGGCGCGAGTCATGCAGTCCGATGTTGGTCCAGCTTCGGCCACCGTCTGTTGATTTATAAACGCCGTCGCCGGAGGACAGATTGGACCGAATATCTGCTTCTCCGGTACCCGCGTAAATGATTTTCGGATCGGATGGCGCCACGGCGAGGGCTCCGATCGAAGCGACGGGTTGCCCATCAAAAATTGGCTCCCACACGGTGCCGGCATCGGTGGTTCGCCAAACGCCGCCACCGACCGAACCAAAATAAAAGGTGGTTGAGTTTCCGGGAAACCCCGCCACGGCGACCACTCGGCCGCCGCGAAAGGGACCGATCAGGCGCCAGTCGAGCCCGCTGTAGAGGGCGGGAGGAATTGTCTGCGCGGTTGCGAGTGCGAGAGTGATGCAAAAAACGAAAGTTGTACACAAATATTGAAACCTGATGGCGAACTTGGGCACCTGTTGGTCCTCACCTGTGGAAACAGTTAGTGTAGTTGAAATTCTAGAATTTGCTAAAGTGGTTGCGGCATCCAATGTAGAAACCTCCAGACCGGACGGAAGCCTATGGGCGAACCTACAGTCGAAGTTTTGTGCAAGAACTGCGGGAAGACGTTTACGGCATTCTTGAAAGAGATGGCGGCCAAGAATGCTAAGGTTACTTGTCCGCATTGTGGAAAGAGCAATGAATATTCCGTGCCCGGCGATGCGATGCCGCCTGCGGCGCGGAATTAGGTTCAAGGCAATCTGTCGGCTTCGGTCTTCTGCTCCGGGAGCCTCCCCCACGCGATCACTGCGAATGAGACCAACCTCAAAACCCGGCGGACAGGAATGTCCACCCTACACGATCTAAATCCAAACTCCAATCTTGCTCGTACTTGATGCAGTAGACGGAGCTGTTCGTAAACCGCCGGGGCGTGGCGCCGCGCCCAGCGGCCTAGCCCACGATGTGGCAACGTCTACGAATTCAATCCCCGAGGAAAACTTTATGAAGCGACTGAAAACGATGGTGACCTTCGCCATGGCGCTGTTCATGCTGGTTCCGGCCAGCCTGTTCGCATCCAGCCATCGCGAGGCCCCCATCTCCGCGCTGGACCACTCCGCGGACGTGACTGACTGGTACGCGTTCGTCAGCTACGACCACCCGGATCGCGTGACTATGATTCTCAACGTCGACGGGTTCCTGGAACCCTCCAACGGACCCAACTACTTTCCTTTCGATCCCAACGTTCTCTACGAAATGCATGTCGACAACAATCGGGACGGAATTCCGGATATCACTTTCCAATTCCGCTTCAAGACGGAAATCCGCATGCCGGGAGTTTTCACCGGCTTTGTCGGTGGCATCGCCGGCATTCCTCCGATTACTTCGCTGACCGGCAAGGGTTCCGAAGGGTTGAGTCTTCGGCAAACTTATTCGGTTGTGATGATGAAGAACGGCGTGCGGACGGAACTGAGCGAAGGCAAAACTCTCTATGCAGTGCCTTCCAATGTTGGCCCGCGGACTATGCCACAGTATGACGAGTTGTTTAAGCAAGGAATTTTTGATCTGGGCAATGACGTGCGTGTGTTCGCAGGAACGGTCGATGATCCTTTCTACATCGACTTGGGTGGAACATTTGATTCCATCAACTACCGCATGGGCGTGGGCGGCATACTGACTGCTGCGGAGGATGCCGACGACACTCATAATTACGCCGCCGATTCAGTAGCGGGCTTCAACGTGAACTCGATTGTGCTGGAGGTTCCCATCACGATGCTCACGGTGGATGGAAAGATACACAACGCAAACGATAAAGATGCGGTGATCGGGACCTATGGAGCGACATCCCGCCAACGCATTAGCGTGCGTCGAGTTGCGGATGCATCCGATGGCGGCAATCAGTGGCGGCAGGTAAACCGCGAAGGCAACTCGCTGATCAATGAACTGATCATTGGAACTGGTTCCAAAGACAAGTTCAGCACTGACTTCCCGGTGAACGACAAGCAGTTTGCCAGTTTCGTCCTTAATCCGCTGCTGGCGCAACTGTACGGTTCCGTATTCGGGGTTCCGGTGCCGCCTCCGCCGCGAAATGATCTGCTGTTGCTGGTGCAGTACGAGCCTCCGATCTGCCCAGGGTGCGGTGCCGGTGATACAGGACCAATCGCCGACTTGCTGCGCTTAAACACAGGCATTCCTCCAACGGCCATTGGCAGCCAGAAGCGTCTCGGCTTCCTGGTTGGGGACCTGGCTGGATTCCCGGACGGCCGCCGGCCGATTGACGATGTGGTGGATATCGCCTCGCGGACAGTGGCTGGCATTTTGATCGACTCGAAGAAATACGGCGCGCCGATTGGCGACGGCGTTCAACTCAACGACGTCGGCTATGGCACCACGTTCCCGTGGGTGAAACCGGCTCACAGCGGGCGTGACAGCCACCACATTGGCCCCGGACAGAGAGGTTGCTCTGGCCAAGCCAATGACATTTGCCCGGTGAAGTAAGCCGGCTTCGTGGCCGCTGAGGAGAAACGGCGGCCACGGATTTTCCCCAACGATTCTAAGACTCAAGAGAGGAATGTCATGAAACGAATTGCGGCTCTTCTACTGTTGTTTCTGGGCACGGTTGCCGGATTTGCACAAGGCCCGAACACCCCTGCTGAAACCCAACTCTCTCCTGCCGAGCGCGGTATGGCGCAGGCGCGAAAGCTGATCGAGAAAAACCCAAAAGATTTCGAGGCGTACAACGCACTGGCTCTGGCACTCTCACGGAGGGCGCGCGAGACATCCGACGTTAAGTTCTATGCAGAGGCTGAGGAGACGCTGCAGAAATCGTTCGATATCGCCCCCGATAATTTTGATGGCCAGAGGATTCACGTCTGGCTTCTGCTGGGCAAACACGAGTTCGCCACGGCTCTTGAGGCTGCGAAAAAGCTCAATCAGAAAATGCCCGACGACGTGATGCTCTACGGCTTTCTCGATGACGCCAATGTGGAACTCGGAAACTACAGCGATGCTGAGAAGGAGGCGCAGTGGATGCTCGATCTGAAACCAGGAAATATCCCTGGCCTGACCCGTGCTGCGTATCTTCGCGAATTGTATGGGGACATCGAGGGTTCGCTGGAATTGATGAACATGGCATACCAGTCGACGCCGCCCGGTGAAGTCGAAGATGGAGCCTGGATCGTGACTCAGATGGCGCACCTGAACTTGGCAATCGGAAAGATTGATGAGTCTGAGAGGTTATCGCAACAGGCCCTGACCATGTTTCCGGGATATCACTATGCCCTCGGGAATCTGGCCAAGGTCAGAATTCAGCAGAAGCGATACGCCGAAGCGGTGGATTTGCTGATGCAGCGTTATCACGCCGCCCCTCATGCGGAGAATCTGTATGACCTGGCACAGGCGTTGCAGCTGGCCGGGAAGACAGACGAATCGAACAAGGCTTTCGCCGAGTTCGAACAGAAATCATTGCTCGAAACCAACCGTGGCGACAATTCCAATCACGAGTTGATCTTCTACTACGCGGACTATGCCAAGCAGCCGGGGAAAGCGCTGGAAGTGGCGAAGCGAGAAATCGCGCGCCGGCACGATGTCTTCACACTAGATTCCTACGCTTGGGCTCTGTACGAAAACGGCCAATATGCAGAGGCGCGGAAGCAGATCGAAATCGCGCTGGCGGTGGGCGTTCGAGACGCAAAGATGTTTCGCCACGCTGGGGAGATCGCGCTAAAGTCCGGAGACAAAGCGGCTGCAGAACATTACCTGCGAGAGGCGGCCGAGTTGAATACCGTGGGCTCGGACCAGGCGCGGATCACCTTGGCAAGCCTCACACAAGAGGTGCGACGGTAGCGGCACGCAACACGTAGCCCCGGACGCCCTCGCCCGGGGCGCGGGCCAAAGCTCGGCGTGATTTCGTGACCAAGTCACAGCGGACTCCGTAGAATAGCTGGTCTGGTGATCACGAACTTCAACCCGTCGAACTACTGGCTGGAGACGGTCCAGATGCCTGGCGGCACTCCGAGTGAATTGCCGGAGCGCGTGGATGTCGCGATTGTGGGCGCAGGTTTCACCGGCCTATCCGCGGCTCGAACTCTGGCAAAACGCGGGGCCAAGGTCGCGGTGCTCGAAACCAATACCATCGGCTGGGGCGCCAGCTCGCGCAATGGCGGCATGGTGCTTACTGGCATGAAGCTTGGAGTTGAGACGCTGGCAACTCGTTATGGCATGGACGCGACCAGGCGAATGTATGCCGCTTCCCTGGCCTCTATCGATGTGGTCGAACAAATTATTGGCGAAGAGAAGATCGATTGCAATTTCTCGCGCTGCGGTCACCTTGAAGTAGCCTGCAAGCAATCGCATTTCGATACTTACGCGCGTTCGGTAGAAGTGATCGCTCGGGAATTCAATCACCGACTTCGCATCGTCGCGAAAAGCGACCTCCGCACTGAGATCGGATCCGGCATCTACTATGGCGGCATGGTCGATGAAGTCAGCGCAGGATTGAACCCTGCGCGCTACGTGGCCGGGCTTGGCCGCGCGGCGCTTAATGCGGGAGCTTATGTTTGCGAAAACACACGCGTGGAGCGCATCGAGCGCGCCTCCCGCAAGGGCGGTTCGGGGTTCCAGCTAGGCACACCGCGCGGACGGGTGTTTGCCACGGACGTGTTCATCGCAACCAGCGGCTATACCTCAAAGACTACGCCAGCGCTGCAAAAGAAAATCATTCCTATCGGTTCCTTCATTATTGCCACGGAACGGCTGCCGGAGGCTCTTGCGTACGAACTCAGCCCGCGCAATCGCATGATTTTCGATTCCAAGCATTATCTCTATTACTATCGCCTCACGCCGGACAATCGCATGCTGTTCGGTGGACGTGCAGCGTTCTTTCCGGAAACCAGCAACACGATCCGGCGCAGCGCTGAAATCCTGCGGCGCGGCATGATCGGCGTGTATCCCCAATTGCGCGATGTGAGAGTGGAATACGCCTGGGGCGGGACGCTGGATTTTTGCTTCGACACCATGCCCCACGCGGGCCGCATCGACGGAATGTACTACGCGGTCGGATACGCGGGGCACGGCGTGGCGATGGCAACCTATCTGGGAGCAAAAATCGCCGAACAGATTAGCGGCGGCACGGAAGAAAATCCGTATGCCAACGTTCCATTCCCCGGTGCGCCGCTTGGTCTTTACAACGGACGCCCTTGGTTTTTGCCCTTCGCCGGCGCCTACTACAAAATTCTCGACTGGATCAGTTGAAACACATCGGGTCACGCCGATAAACGTCTTCGGGAAAAGAAATAAGCAACCGGTCCCAAGAGCAGCACGAGTGGCCCGTACTTAAGGCCAAACTTGTCGCTGGCGATCAGCGCGACCCCACTCATGATTAGAGGAGCAATCACTGCGTACGCCAGGCCTTTGCTTCCCCAGGGGATGCGAAAGGCGCGTTCCAGATCAGGTCGCTTGCGTCGTAGTTGCCATGCGGAAAGTACGGTCAGCACCGAGGTTGCAATCCGAAGCCAGATGTAAACCGAGATTAGTTGAGTAAGGGTGTTCCAAGCGAACACCGAGTAAATCGCAGCCGAGATCAAGATGGCCACCCATGGCGTGCCGAACGTGGGATGGAGGCGCGTAAGGAATGTCGACAGATATCCGTCTTCAGCCATGGCGAATGGCATGCGCGTCGAGGAAAGCACGGTGCTGTTGAGAATGGAAATGAAGGTAATGGCTGCCGCCATGGTCATGGCGAAGCCGAGCCAAGGCCCACCGATTAACCGTGCGGCATCGGAAAAGTAGCGCGTGTGCCAGTCCTGCCAGTTTCCCAGTGCCGCCAAAGCGCATGCCGTGGGGACGAAATACGTCGCCATCGAAAGCGGCACTACCCAGGCCAGCGCGCGCGGATAATTCTTCTGCGGTTCCTCAACCTCTTCAGCTACGGTCGAGAGCTGTTCGTAACCCGAGTAGAGCCACAATCCCAATGCCAGCCCCACACCGAAAACCTGGAACACGGGCTGATGCGGCGGAACGAACGGCACGAACGGGTCGTGATGCCACATGCGCACGCTGATCACGCACATGGCCGCGACCGGCAAAAAGATGAGCGTCTCCAGCAGGGTCGCGACCTTTCCCACCGTCTTGATGCCGCGAATATTGATGTAGGCGATGATTCCGATCATGAAAACTGCAACCGCGTAGTGTTTCCATCCAGTGATCCAGGGAAAGAAAAAACTTAAGTAGTCAGTGAACAGCACTGCGTAGGCACTGCCCAGCAGGAACGACGCGCACCAGTTCCACCAGCCCGCCAGGAACCCCCAGAAATCGCCAAAGGCGGCGCGCGTCCAACGGTAGAAGCCTCCCTGCACCGGCATTGCAGACGTTAATTCAGCAGCCACAAGTGAAATCGGAATGCACCAGAAGAACGGGAGGACGAGATGGTAGATGAGCGTCATCCCCGGCCCCGAGGTCGTCACCTGATCTTCCAACCCGAACGGCCCCGCCGTGGTGTACGAATACATCACGAACACGAAAGAAAGCAGGCCAGCCTTGCGTATCGCCGCTCCGTTGCGTCCGTTGCTTTTTGTGTTGGCCAAGCTTCGTCGCTCAGGTTCGAGCCACCGTTATTTGCTGGGGAGGTAGAAGGCTTCGGGCGCGGGCCGATACACGCGAATCATCCACAGAGGTCGCCGGAGGTTGCCGGGACCGGAAGCAGCACGACTCATTTGCAGCCAGCGCTGATATTCTTCGTGCGCCTGGTTGGTGTCCACGAAAACATCTCCATATCGATCTTCCGCGCCTGCTTTGCTTACCGTGACTTTTTGATGCCAGCAATGCTGCCCGCTAATCGGGTCCGGTTGGACGGGGAAGGTTAAATTTTGATGGACGCCCGCATCTTCCCAGTGAATGCGCGATGAGTCGGGATCGCTGCTTTCGAAGGGCTGAACGCCGTGGATGGTGCGCATCATCCACTTCCCGGGCTCGACCTGCTTCAGATCGACCAGCGCCGTCGACCAGCGTTCCCCGCCGAAATCTTCTTTCAGACGCCAGCGCCCCAAGTGATGCGAGCATGCGACGACGCCAGGACGCATTCCCTCCGTCGCCCAGACTCTGTCCACAAAATACCCGATGGCGGTTTGCACACGCACTAAGTCGCCAGTGACAACTTCTAAACGCTCGGCGTCCTCGTGATGCATCCAGACCGGATTCTTGTGCGAGATTTCGTAGAGCCACTTCGCGTTGCCCGACCGGGTATGAATGAGAGTTGGCAAGCGGAACGTAGGAAGTAAAAGCATCTCGCCTTTCGCGGCGTTGATGTTGTCGCGATGAACGTGGCTCTTGATGTAGCCGGGGATCGAATGCTCGGGCCAGCGCCAATCTTTCAGCGTCTTCGAATAAAACTCGAGCTTGCGCGACGGCGTTGGAAAACCGGCGACAGCTTTGCCATCGATCTCGACCCCGATTGACGATCCATTCTTTTTCACTACGTGGGTCAACGAATCAACCGTGCTTCCTTGGACTTCATCTGGTTTCAAAGCCTTGCGGTGCAATTCGTACACGTCATTTTCAACCAGGAAAGCACCGTATTTCCGCATATAATCAAGCGGCGTGAGCCCTTCGCTGGCGGCTGCTTGAGGCAGACCGGGAACGCTGTTCTCAAAGATCCACCGGTAGTATTCATCGATTCTGATCTTCTCTCCCGGTCGATAAGGCGACTCAAAGTAGCGGCGGATGCCCATCGATCCATCCGGATCGACCCGCCACGACAGCTCAATCCAGAATTCGTCTTCTTCCCACACCTCGCCCAATCCGGCCTCGCGGTGCGCTTCATACGTAAAGTTGAATTGTTTGCCCTGCCTTTCCAGCGCCAGACGCAGCACCGGCTGCCGAAAACCGATCCAGCGCGCAGCATGGGTTTCCTGGCTCATCAGGTCGTGACGCTCGGAAGCATGGCCCATGGGCAAAACATAATCGGCGAACCAGGCAGTTTCGCTCCAGGTTGGAGTGAGACAAGCGTGCCGCCCAACTTTGCTCTCGTCGGTCAGCGCCTCAATCCAACTGAGACCGTCGGGATTCGTCCACACCGGGTTATAGACGCGGGAAAAATATACCGCGAGCTTGCCTCGGCCTTCTTTCAGAAAATGCGGCAGCAGGAAACTCATCTCGAAAAACGCCAGCGGATACTCGCGCGCCCACATCAATTCATTCCACGCATTGGGCGGCGGGGGCATCATGGGCGGCGTAGGAATGTACTTGTTCCAGGCGCTGGGAGAAGTCCCACCGGGCGTTCCCACGGCCCCCACCAGCACAGCGAGGAATTCCAACGCTCGCGCCACCTGCCATCCGCCGAGATTGCCCGCGGCGGCGTTTCGCCACACGTGCGTGCTCAGCGCGGACCCAGCGCGGCCTACTTCGCGGGCAACTTCGACGATCATGCGAGGATCCGCTCCGGACTCTTGCGCCGCAAAATCCGGAGTGTATTGCCCGTAAGTTTGCTTGAGGACTTCCAGAAATGTCTCGAAGGTTTGCGGCTTGGCAGGATGTTCTTCGCGCAGATACTCTTCCCAGTTCACCCACCTCTGAACAAACTCGGAGTCAAACAGATTTTCCTGAAGCAGCACATTAGCCATCGCCAACAGCACGGCCGACTCACTCCCCGGCCAGGTTGAGAGCCAGTAGTCAGCCTTCGACGCAGTGTTCGAAAGACGAGTATCGATGACGCATACCTTCGCGCCGTCCATCTTGCCATCGATGATTCGCTGCGCGTGCGGATTGAAATAGTGTCCCGCTTCGAGATGCGAACTCAGCAGCAGAATGAACCGGGCCTTGGAGTGATCGGGTGAAGGACGATCGAAACCGTGCCAGAAGGCATATCCAGTACGCGCGCCGGCTGAGCAAACATTAGTGTGGCTGTTGTGTCCGTCAATGCCCCAGGCGTGCAGCACGCGCTGGTTGTAAATCAATTCATGGCCGGGACGGCCGACGTGATACATGATTTCGTTCTTGCGTCCCTCCTGCAGGGCAAGGCGAATCCGCGCGGCCAGGTCGTCCAGAACTTCATCCCAGGTTACGCGCTCCCACTTTCCTTCTCCCCGTTTGCCGCTCCGCCGTAGGGGATACAGGATGCGCTCGGGATCGTTTATCTGATTGAGAGTCGCCGGACCTTTCGCACAGTTGCGGCCGCGGCTGCCCGGGTGCGCGGGATTGCCTTCGAACTTTTGCACCCGCATTTTGTCTTTGTCGACATAAGCCAACAGTCCGCAGGCCGCCTCGCAGTTGAAGCAGATGGTTGGGATCAGCGAGTAATGCTTCTCGACTTTCTTAGGCCACTGCGTGGGATCGTATTCGGTCCAATCATCCCAACGATCGGACGGAGGATAACTGGCGAGTCCTCCCACGGGCTCGTCAAGATCCAACGCTTGCGGATTAAGAGGTAGATCGTCTTTCATAAATGATTTCGTCAACTGAGTGGAGCGGCTTGCCCCGCCTTTACCCATGACTCTTCAAACCACCACAGGCCGGCAAGCGCCAGAACTGCGGCAACAACGGCAAATGCAGAAGCGCTGGGAACTAAAGATGCCAACCCGAGCGAAGCGAGAACAATTGGAGCAATCAGTCCCGTGCCGATGACTAGCCCCCAAAATCGTTTCCGCAGTCGTCCATTGATTAGCACTTGCGTGGCTATCCGCACGTCCTCGCTGACATGCGGCAGCGCAATCTCCCCCATGTTCATTGCCAGACTGACGATCAATGAACCTAGGAGGATCAGAGCTGCGGGCTTGAGAATTCCTGGTGGCGCGTCCATCAGGATGCCTGCGATCAATATCGCGGCGGATCCAGCAACCAAAGCCTGCACCAATAAATGCCACAAGAAAAGCGGACTTTGCCACATGTCGCGCCCCTTAGCCTGGGCGAAAAGAAATGCCGAATAGCACGCGCTGGCTATTGCGAAGGCGGCAGCGAACCATCGCAGCACGCTGGGAACGGAGCTTGCGAAAATACCGCACAGCAACCATCCTCCGGCAAGCGCACCATAGCCAATTAAAAAGTAAGTGCCAATGACCAGCCATGACCGGAAATTGGGCTTGGTAATAAGGTAGAAAAAACGGTCGGGACGTTTTAGGTCGAAAACGAGCAGAGCAGAAGTTACCGCGAGGCCGACCAGGGCTATGGCCGGACAAACGATATTGAGCAGCGTGGCAGCGGATTCGTTGGCCAGACTTAACAGAATCGTCGCAACCAGCAGCACTCCCGCCGCAACCGCCTTGGTCCAAAGATAGGCGGCAATCCTCCAACCCCAGGGTGCAGGGTGGGGCACGTCGTAGACTTCGCGGGCCAGGGCAACTGCAAGATTGCCTGCGTCGCCAGCGCTCGCTTGGGCGGCTCCATCCCGCCAGTCTGAAGCGAAGTACGTGTCCGTCCGCGAAATCCGGGTTGGCTCGAGCAAATCGCCTTCGATGCCTACATAAAACAGCTTAGGCTGCGTGCCCTTTTGCGGCTTGCGCACCGATACTTTCTGGGTCGCCACCACACGGCTGACTTTGCTTCCAGGGTTGTCCAGATCTCCAGCGAGAATCGCCTGCGTGGGACAGACGATCACGCACGCCGGTTCGAGGCTCATCTCCACCCGATGGGCGCAGAAGTTGCACTTGGCCGCAGTGTTGTTGTTGGGATCAATATAGAGAGCATCGTAGGGACAAGCCTGCATGCAAGCCTTGCAACCGATGCAGCGCCGGTTGTCGAAATCAACGATTCCATCAGCTCGCCGGTAGAGGGCGCTGGTGGGACAGATTTCCGTGCACGGAGAGTCATCACAGTGGTTGCACCGCATCACCCCGAAGTGGCGGGAGGTGTGGGGGAACTCGCCCTTCTCGATGTGCTTGACCCAAGTGCGAAAGACACCAACCGGCACCTGGTGTTCCTCTTTGCACGCGACTGTGCAAGCGTGGCACCCGATACACCGGTCCTGGTCGATAACAAATCCGTATCGCATCTGTAGCGCTTCACTCTCCTACCCGCATGCCTTGGAAAACTATTTCAGCTTCGACATCATAGCTGATCCTCAGCCCTCCCCGTCTCTACGTCGCATCTTGCCAGCGCCGGTCGGCAGATTTCGTATTCCCCTGCGTATCGGTGACAGTGACGACAAGTTCGTGCTCCATCAGCGGGCTCGCTTCTCCTGCATGCAGAAACTGCCGCTCATAAGAAACGCAAGGCGGATCGATTTCATCGTTTCCGATCTCAAACCCATCCAGATTGGTCGTCACGCGAGCGATCACTTCCGGTCCGTCCCCTTCGACTCCGACCGTAATATTGTTGCCCGCGACCGCCCGACTGTGTTGAATCGAAAACCTCATGAATTCCTCGCCTCCCGCCCGATTGGGAAATATACCAGTCTTACGATGGAGAGTGGCGTTCCGCTAAAGCCGAACCGGTTCCGCATTGTTCTCATCTCTTAACACGATTAAGATGAACTCGCCCCAATCGGCCACCCAACGGAGGAAATAATGAAGACGCTATTTTTGATGATCGCGCTGATTGTCACTGTTTCAATTTCGACCCAGCTCACGCACGCCCAGGAAATGGCCAAGAAAGACGCCGCAATAAAGCCCGCGCTCAGCCCATCACAAGCCGTGCTTGATTCGTGGAACGACATCGCACGAAAACTGATCGCCATGGCGGAAGACTTTCCCGAGGACAAATACGACTTCAAGCCCACTCCCGCGCAGCGCAGCTTCGCCGAACAACTGCTCCATGCGGCCGGCGCAAATTATTTCTTCACCAACCTTGCTCTCGGTCAAAAGCCGCCCGCCGAAGAAGACCCCAAGCGCGAC